>Ga0182746_1000158_pt1 | contig 115998 bp, 87 predicted proteins | sample eDN3rd30CBELigOP_FD_128881 | JGI IMG/M metagenome (GOLD analysis project Ga0182746, IMG submission 128881) | Enriched Organic Plus compost microbial communities from Emeryville, California, USA - eDNA 3rd pass 30_C BE-Lig OP (version 2) (version 2) ...
GTACTCTCCAATTGCTTCGTGTCGATAAAGCCGTGCTCCAGTACAGGTCCATTGAATATTTGGTCCGTTGGAATTTTTTTATCCAGCAGTTCCTTTAATGTAAAGAAGTCCACCGAGGGGTTGAGGTAGTTCTCGATCGCATAAAACACTTCAGCCTGCACTTTTTCAATATCGGTAGCTGGTGTTACATCGATATCAAAGCAAAAAGCGATCTTTTCATCCTCAATTGTTGTTACAGAAAGAAAGTCCTCGCAGAGATTCCGATGGTCTTGTAATCGCTTGATTGCCTCCTTTACGATATTCCTGGCAAGGGTGATCTTTGCCAGCCATTCCTTAAACTTTTGCGCGACAAATTCTTTGTTGTTGTCGAACATGGCCGCTATATCCGCATCGGTCACCTGCTTCGACGCCGGTTTCTTTTCAATCTTTATAATAAATTGTTGGCTTGAGCTGTCCGACAGAGTAACCACACATTTCCATACCGATCCATCTTTAGTGGTTAAGATGGTTGTTATATTATTCGCATCGGAAGCAGCAGTAGCAATCGCAAAGTCGGCCTCCTTCCAGGAAGGGAATTGAAGAGAGAGTCGGAACTCGCTATCCGTGAAATTGGTTGTGAGGGGATTTCCGGTTACAATCTCGCCATTGTTAAGATCACCGAAACGCTCGTCAAAATCGAGATCAAGTAATACCCGGTACAACCCGGACAGATAGATCGGATCCTCTGTTTTTTCATAGCTGAGCTGATCTTTTTTACAGTCGGCATATATAGGCACTTCGTTTACCGCATGAGGATTTTTTTGTTCGTCCAAGATGATATCATCTGCAAGTAGCCAGGCGTTATGAATACCCACGATATCGACCAATAATTTGCGGTAATCGTTAATGGTAAGGGGATTGTTGGTAAGTATGCGTTTCGCTGTAAAGAACCGTTGCTTGTCGTCGATATTACCGTCCCTGTCTGTTAACAGGTCCTTCATGTCAAATCCCGTCCGGTAACCTAATTCGGTAATGGCATAACACAGGGCTTCCAGGATAGTAATGCCCGGATCATGTTCATTGAAATCGGTCCACCTGGACGAACCAAGGTTCTCGATGTACTTTAGTCCCTCACTTCGCAAAAAATCATAATCCTGCGAGTTCGGCAATTGCCTGTTCTTCGGTATGCTCAGGATCTCTTCCATGATTTAAATTGATGTTACTAACAATCACATTCACTGATCACAGTGATCTTATGTCTCAGATTTGTTTTTTCATTAAAATAACTAACCAGTACCGACATTGATGTGGAACCTGTTGCTTCCTCGATATCCTGCAGTTCGGTCATATGTACCGATTCCACTCTTTTGATTATATGGTTCATCTTAAAACAACTGACGAAATCAACATAAGGGCGTTCCTCCACGAAATTCAACAGCACAGATTTCACGATTTTCCCGCCAAAACTGATCTCCCTTGTTTGATCATAAGCCCATGGTGAAAGGAATCGTTCAATCTCGGTATCCAACAGTTGGCGGTAAAAGGATTCGTCCATGTGTTCATGAAACTTAACTTTGAAGTCGAGTTGTATCTCCTCAAACTGAGGTGATTTAACATGCAGTTTCACAAACGGAGATGTGATAGTGGCGAGATACTCCTGCATTTGCCGTAGCAGCCGGATAGGCGTGTAGGGCCGCAGTAGGTTGACATTGGTTTTGTTCTTCTGGTCCGGAAGGGTTATGATCGTTACATGACCAGGATAATTTTCACAGAAAATCTCTTTACCTTCTTTTGTATAAAATCCGGAATGGTTCAGGCACCTCACTTTAAATATTGCCGGAAACTCCTCGAGGATGATATGTTCATAATCCCATATCGTGATGGCCCTTTGTTTGTGCCTGAGTCGTTCACTCACCCTCACATAGAACTTTTCGTCGGTTTCGCGGGTGCGGCCACCAAATGAGTCAAAGGGTTGGTTAATAGTTTTGATGGCTGCATCTGTCGTGACCAGTTTTGAGATACTGGATGCAGGCAATGTTTGGCGAAATTCGGGACCTGCCGTTTCATCTTGCTTTAGCTGCACCAATGCGGCGTTTGCCTGTACCTGTATCATTTTACAAACAGCATCGGTGTGCTGATCAACAACGGCCTTTATCCAAAACAACCCGAGACCAAAAGCTGTATTGTTTGAAGAAATCTCTTGTGGCAGGCTGATCGTCACTATGCCGGGTCGGGTAAAATTTACGGTACCGTCAATAACATCCTTTTTGGCAAATTTGATCCAGTTGCTATTACCGGCGAGGAAATACCAATTCACCGTCTCCATATCAAGTAAGGGATTAGAACTCCCGTCCGCAACCTGGAACAGGATATTGACCACAGCGCCCGGTTCCGTGTCTTTTATGCCAATAAACAATTCCCCCGCATGAACGATATCGGGTATTAAGGAAATGGGTTCGCCAGCATCCCTGTTTGCCAAATCACTCACATAATCTGCGTGCACGTTAGCATATCCAAATGGAGTAAAATGATATAGCAGATCATTGTTCTTACCTGATCCGGATTTTAAATTGATGGTAGTCCGGGCAACATAGTTTAACGCAAAACTCTTTAGTATCGCCTCATCCTGTACCGCAAATTCGCCCACAGTAAGGTGATAAGCCCCATCTGTTTCCTTCTTAAACGTCGTGTTGCTTAGCTGGGTACTTACTTTCTTCAAATAGGAAGAATAGGAATAGTCAGAATCAGCCAGCCGCACACGCATAAATCCTTCAATGGTCCCTATGCTCAGTTGTTCATTAGGTTCAAAGTTGATACGGGCAGGAATGAATGGTGTACTCTGAAAATTGATACCATCGGATTCGATCGCATATTTATTAGCATCATCCCATTTATTGGCTTTCAGGAAAAATGCGTTCGGATCAAAGCCCGGTATATTACCTGCGTCCTTCCAGCTAAAATCAAGGAACAAAGACGACAGCGGCTTCTGGAACACTTCATTGCTTCCGATATAAAAAGAAGCATCCTTTGAAGGAAAATCCCCGAAGGGTTTGAATGGTTTGGATGGATCTATAGAACCCAAATCATGACTAAGCGCCAGGTCGCGCACTCCCGTTACATCAACTGATAAATTAATAGACGAAAGCGTCTTATTGCACAACAGCGCGTAAGGAATACCATTCAACACATCCTGGTCCAGGAATATCTGCAGCAAGGGTAAATCAATATCGAGTAGTGATTGATGTGCTTTTTCCAGATACGGAACGATTGCCGGATCATCGCCTTCGAGTGTGAATGAAAAGCTCAGTTCGCGCGGGGAGTCAAATCGTGCCGTAAGAATTTTTACATCATGCCAGCCTTTTACTCCGGTCAGCCGGGCCTTAAAACAATCCGTAGAAAAACCAGTATAGCCAGTCAGGTCATTTCGGAATTTAACCTGCACGGTAACAATTCGTTTTCCTTCTTTTAGAAACAGCAGATTCGAAGCGATGCCAAAGCCGATCTCTGCGTTACCTTGTTTGTTAGCATCTCCAAACGTAAACCAGCTTTTGTCGGGTGAACTAAGTTTTTGATCGCGCCCATTATCGGAATTGGCGATGAGACTGGATTTTATCCATTTACGGTCTGATTGACCTGCCTGCTGCCAGGAGTGCATTTTTTCAATAACGGCGTTGCTAAATACTGTATCCTGCAACAGCGTATAAAACCGTTCTGCACCAACAGCATCTTTGCCTCCTTTAAACAAGGTGTCCTTTGTTAAAAGGTGTTTGTTCACGGGTTTTTGCAGTTCAAGGGTCAGGTGGGCCAGGTCGGGTTCCGGCAATTTGTTTTTTAACTGCAGTACATCTTTATAATAAAAGTCGAGATGACGTTGTGTATACCGGTTAAGATCATCCTGTGCCACCTTGAAGAGTTTAATGAAGGCGAGGAAAAGGGCATAATGGGGATGATGGTCCGGGTAGTCGGCTATTACCTTATTGAACAATTCCAGTGCCTGCGTAGCAAGGAATGCCACTCCGTTTAAAAGCGCATCTACCTGTGCATTGAAAAGGTTGTGATTAATGATCCATTGCACCTGGTCCTTTTCTGTAAAGGAAAGAGAAGCAGAAGGTATATCCATTACTGCCACGATTGAATATGGCAAAGGTCCAGCCGGCTGCCACACGGGATCAAGTTCCGCAACTTTAAACTCGCCGGAAGAACTCAGCTCCAGCGGTACATTGTCGCGATCAAGATCAGCAACTGTAGGATCAATAAGATCCAGGGGACTGGTCTTGAAAATATCAAACAGTAATGCCAGGTTGGTAACAGCATCTGCCATTTTACTGGTGATAGCACCCCTGAGCACATCGATCTGTGGCAATTCTGCCGGTACCAACCGGTATTGCTCATCCGTTGATCTCACAAGGGAAAACAGGAAATCGTAAAGGAATTTGAAATTCTTTTTGACGTCTGCCACAGAAGTGCTGGTATCCCTGATCTGCTTATACAAAAGAAGTTTATAGTCGTAGAGCCGGCTGATATCCGCTTTCATCAATTCGGCAAGGCCCACGCAGGCGTCCATTTTCATCAGGGTCTGCCAATCGCCGGTCAATGTATTCGTTGCATCATAATAATTCAGAAAGGCAGCATATCTCTTAGCAAACAGGATAAGATCGGCATCGCGGCGGTCATCCACTTTTGCGTAGCCGGTGTTTAATGCCGCGAGCACCCTGTTGAACAAACTGGTCCCTTCTCTTACCAAATTATTTTTATCATTACACGACATACTATTTGCTGCAATACATTAACTGTTTTAAATTTCTGTTCCTTCTTTTTTATAATAGGAGAAAACGAAATTGAATCTTGAATTGGTTGACCGGATGGTATACTCAACTTTGATCAATATATTTCCTACGATTTCGTTGGTATCATCCAGGTCAATATTGCTTACATCAATTCTTGGTTCAAAATGCAGGATCGCTGTTTTGATGAGGTCCTTCATATAGGTTTTAAAAGTCGTTGTCAGGGGCTCAAATATCATTTCGTCGAGGTTGCATCCGTATTTGGGAAGCATCACCCGTTCGCCAGGTCTCGTCGACAGCAAGATCTGCAGACTGCTTTGTATGTCTTCTGCATCGCTGAGCATGTTGACGCCCTTTGCCGCATTGTCGAAAACCGGGGGAAATCCCCAGCCTGTTCCAAGAAAAGATTTTGATATCTCTGCCATCTTATCCTCCTATAATTACGTTTGGGCTTCCCGTCATAATAGGACCGCCATGGGCGGTGAGGTCACCAAGGCGGGCCGCTGGTTTGTTTTCGAACAGGACAGTGAATGATCCTTTTACTATGGTGTTCGGACCCGTGCACACACAAGCATCACCCACTTTCACTGCAGGCAGGCCATTGATCAATACAGTGGGCGTGCCAGGTGGACCAATGACTCCGCCAACATGCGGTGATCCTGAAACAATCGGGCATGCATGTATATCAGTTATTCTCGCTGCGTTCGGCATAGTTTATTAATTGATCATTACCATCGATCCTTTGATAATTGTATTTGCACTACTCTGTACAGTAACAGGTCCGCTACCCTCCAGTTTAGCACCACTATTTCCTTTTAATCCGAGTTGCGTTTGAGCCGTTGCCTTAATTTCTTTATTGGCCTTCATAACGATATCTCCTGCCGACTCAATTGTTATCCCATCTTTATCCATGATGATCTTGTTGCCAAAATCATCCTTCATGATCATTACCTCGTCTTTATCATCAAATTGCAGCACACGTTTACCAGGTGTTTCGATTGTCAGGCTTTTCCGGTCATCATCGAACAACAGTTTGATAGCAGACCTCGATACATATCCTTTCTTGTGATTGCCTTTATCCGGTTCCAGCGGTGATTTCAGGTTGCTGCTATGCATGCAACCCAATATAACCGGGTTGGCAGGGTCGTCTGACATAAACCCAACAACCACCTCATCATCTTGCTCCGGCCGAAAAAAGGTGCCCCTGTCTTTCCCTGCGTCGAGGGTGGCCACACGGGCATACACTCCTTCACTCGCTTTGTCGACCATCGGCAGTTTTACCCTTACACGGTACTCCCCATCTTTGTCTTCAATATTTGAGACCTTGCCAACATGTAATCCCTGGACCGTTGATACCTGTCCGGTGGGTGAATTGGCATGGCCCGGGTTTGTTTGCTCAGTAAATAATTTTTCATCCCATCCCAGGGTGGCGGTGGTAATCCAGCAACCATCAGCATATTCATGTTGAATATTCGTAGCGAAGGCTTTTCCATCAAATTTCTTTCCCATCCCTTCGATCTTTACAAAAGAGGCAGGCAGCAACTTTGTGGTGCCGATATATTTCACTGTGCCCTTTATTTTGGACAGGCACTGGCGTAATTTTTTCGTCCTTGCAATAGATTTAGCAACATCCCCTTCGATCAACGCAGGGCTGGCAATGGTCCATGTATAGTCGAACTCCTCAGCAGCCTTCTTGTCGCTGTTTGCTTCTGCTTGCCGTTCTTTATTTTCTTCCCCGATCTCTTTCCCGCAATCTTCATCTGCGCTTTCCGCTATTTCTATCTCTTGCTTCTTAAAATTCCAGGTCTCCACGCGCACCATCGATGATTCCACCCTTGGGTCAAGTTCTCCATCAAATTCAAGGATATTACGTCCATAAGTCAGGGTGAAATCAGTAGCTGGCGTTTCGCCAGGGGCGCCATTGTTGTTGTTTGCGGTCACCTGCGATTTTTGAGTAGGGATCGGGACCACGGTCAGCTTCGAATCCGGGAAGGTGCAGATCAATCCGCCGATGTCTAACCTGCTCATAATAAAATCCCAGTCTGTCGTATTCACCTGCGCTACCTGTGCATGCTTAAGTTGTGAAGCCTGCACTTCAAACTGGCCAATTTGCTTTTTGTGCTTTTCTAAAATGTCACTGATCATTTCGCTGTCCGCCTGCTTCTCATCGGGGATCTTGCTTACTTTGGTAAGTGTCATTACTTCGGCGGGATGTTTGCAATCGATCGTGAGTTCGGAGCAATGGTTGTTTATCTTATGACTGTTGCGTACAATGATCCCCTTAAACACGGTTACATTCTCCACTTTATTATTCTTTTTATAACCGAGTTGTATTTCAATGGTATTGCCCGGGCTGTACAGTTCTGAATTGCTTACCTCAAAAGTCTGTTCACTCACCTCCCCATCGTTGATAACGATGGTTGCCGAAGGTATCTTGTTGATACCGGAGTCGGTAGTGATCGAGAGCACTTCGTGCTTTTTGGGAATCTGACTCCCTTTCACCATAATGTTGTAGGTGACGATATCCATGCTTTCGGAGGTCAATAGTTTTTCGATCGTTGCCATACTGGTTATTGAAGTGGTAGAAAGCTAACTATCGTTCCCGGCTCAATATTCCTGAAACTGTCCAGGTTGTTTGTTTGCGCAACATCTATATAGTACCGTTGATCGGTATAAATATTTTCTGTCATCAGCGGAAGTTTATCACTTGATCTGAATGTACGCGTATGAGTCACATCCGGGCTCATCAGGTTCTCCTGCAGAAGCCGCTGTGTATCTGCCACTGAACCTTTGAATGAGCATTTGGCAATAGCCCGTAAAGGCGTGCCATCGGGGCCAAAAAGCCGGTATTCGATATCCATCGCGGTGAGTACTCCTTTGAAGATGAGGGTTCCCCACAACAACATCAGGTAGTGCGGGCGATGGGTATCGCCTTTAAATTCAAGTACGGTCATTTTGAACTTTTCGAGTTGCAGCGTAACGCCAGTCAGCCGGCTTATCTCATCTGGTATGATAGCACTTCCATCGGCCAAACTCGTTACCACTCCCGTGCCGTCAAAAAGAAAATCAAAGTTGAATTCCTGCGGCAGCATCTTGCTGAACTTCAGCGCAGCGCCAGATGATCCAGGGCCCTGCGTTTCGCAATATTCCGTTTTGTATTTATAGGTATAGGTCTCGGGGTTCACCAAAGCACGGTAAGGAGCAAATGCCGGTTTTGAATATTCCGGGTCCGTGAAAGGAATAATCATCATTTTTTGCAGCGCGTTAAAAGGAACAGAAAACATCAGCGTTCATTTTTTTTCTTGATCATTTTGAATACCCTTTCGATTACCTCTTTGGTAATCTCTTTTTTTAATTTGGCAACATCTTCTTTTTTTAAACCGCTTTCTTTCGGTTCCACCCGGTTGCCGACAACCGCTTTTATATGCAACTCTTTTATCTCGACTGGCATAGGTGCGTATTTTTATACGGAACGATCAGGTGATAACGTTAAAGTACTGGTAACTCAAGGTCAGTGATTCGATGACGATCGAACTCTCCTGTGCGTTAAAACCCGACACCGACCATTTTTTAGGAATAGCATGCAATACAAACCATGTCTGCACGGGTTCATGTTTTTCATTCAAGAGGCTGACCTGTATATTAGCGGGACTAAAACTGAAATTCTCCAGTGCGTCGCGACACCATTTAATAATGTCGGAACCCACTACCATCCCCCGTTTTAAGGTTAGATCACTATACCGTGTTCGTTTCGGCAGTTGCCAGGTAAAACGGTTTTGACCACCTTCGACAACAGATTCCATTTCCAACTCCACTTCCAGTCCACTGACTTCCTGGAATCGAAATTCACGGGCGAGGTCCTTGCCTCCATCAATCACGTTGGCAAGTGTTTCCGATGGCGAGCCAGCCAATTGGAACGCGACAGAAAAATGAAACCCTATAGGAGGATACTGGCTCATCAGGCTTCGTTTTGAATAGTCAAGCCTTCATGAGCAATCTCGATGGTTTCAATAGCGACTTCATTACCATCTGCTTTCAGATCGGTTGATTGCACTTTAACCGGCCATGCATTCTTTACTTTCCACACCACAACGGGTTCATGGTTCTCGTTGAGCAGGGAAATGATCAGGTTCCTTCGCTCGATGGTGTTCAACGCAACGGTATTCCACCATGCATAAAATTCATTATCGCCAAGGAAGGTGCCCCGCTTCATCGTTATGTTTCCGAACTTTTGCATACCGGGCATTTTGATCTTGTGGTATTCACGACTGGCACCGTCGCGGTATTCTATTACTTCAGTAGATACTTCCAGCCCTGTTACTTCTGTAAACCCGATCTTGGATCCACCCCATTCAACCTGGAAATGGAATTTTGAAACTGGGTATTGTGGCATATGTTTTAGTTTAATATTGAATGAATAGGATTATGATTCCTGCAGCTTGTGAGAGAATCGAAGGATGATGAATTCGGCCGGCCGTACGGCAGCCATTCCTATTTCGACAATTAGTTTACCTTCCAGGATATCCTGCGCCGTCATGGTTTGACCCAATCCGCATTTTACAAAGAAGGCATGTTCGGGTTTTGCACCGGCCAGTGCGCCCTGTCGCCACAGAACAAGTAAGAAGTTTTCAAGCATGCCACGCACTTTAGCCCATGTATTTGCATCATTTGGTTCAAATACAAACGGCTCGGTTGCTTTTTTTGCCGATTCTTCAACCATGATAAAGAAGCGGCGAACGGAAATATAACGCCATTCGTTGTCGTTGCCTGCCAGTGTTCTTGCTCCCCACACCAATGTTCCTTTTCCTGTAAATGTGCGTATGGCATTGATTGATTTTCCCGCATTGACATCTACATTCAGGTCATCCTGGATGTTATTATCGATGGCGACCACAGGTTCTATCACGGTATTCAGTGAAACATTAGCCGGAGCCTTCCACACGCCTCTTGTTCCATCGATGGCAGCATAAATGCCGGCTATGGCACCGCTCGGAGGTACAATGATTCCCTCGCGCTTAATGGCCTCTTTGATGTTTGCATAAATTCCGCTCGATGATACCATACCAACTTCGAGACCGTCGGCAAGATTCCGCACTTCATTCACGAAATTCTGTATGAAGTTTGCCACGTTTGAATACAAGGCCGTCACCCGGCCGGTAATGTTCTTTACCGCAGCGCTGTCGTCGGCCGGAGTGGTGCCATAGATATTCATGTCCGGTCCATTGGAAGTAAAATTGAAAGATCCCGGGAAATCGGTGGTTGCCAGTGCTGTTACGTCGTTAGGCCCCGGACCCGGCAATGGATAACTGCTGTTAATAAGGACCAGCTCGCGCGCCAGTTTCTCTATAGTTGAAAATGCAGGCGCTGTTCCTTCCTTTTTATATTTATCATGAAGCTTCGACATGGTTTGACCATCCTTTACAGCAGGTGTAGTATCGGTAAAACCCGTAAGTGCGATAAATCCGGTCAGCATTGCCTTCATATCGTCGATCCGGTTTCCCAAATCATTCTTGTCGATCAAATTGCCCATTTGCAGGTTAGCTCCATTTACAAATGGCGTAAGAATGTTTTTTTCGTCGCTGACAAGTTTATCCAATTGGGTCAGGAACGCATTGTCTGTGACGACTGTATTCAACGCGACAGCCGTTCCTTTTGGCTTTTCAAGTTTTGTATCGCTAAATCGTATTTGATATTGCAAACTTGTACGAAGCCATGGATAGTAGGCAGCACCATAGTTAAGGAAGGATCCGCCAACGCCGGTCCTGAAATTGGTTATTACATCATCATTGCTGAATGTTCTTTCCAGGTCACCTTTGTACACGTCGAGGATCGTAAACCTATCCTGCAGATCGCTGCATTGCTTTAGTGCCATAGACATTACCTGGTGAAATTCAGCTTCTGCCAGCATCACAGCATCCGGCACAACGATCAACGTGGGTTCATCTTCCTTCTTCAGGGCTTCAAAACAAGGCGAACCGGTTGCGCCAATAAAATCGCCGATAGCGGCTGTTCCATCGGTTTTGTACTTGCCAACGGAAATGATGTAGCAATTGGAGCCACCGTGACTAAAAAATAACCGGATTGCATTAAACAGTTGATACTTTGGCTGAATGTCAACACCCGATACGGTATTGTCATTATTTAAAACGACCGTTGCACCCAGTTGATCGAATGCATCGCCAAAGTACTGTACGTACTGGACCAGGGAAGATATCCTCACGGTTTTGTTGGTGACATCCTTTCCTCCTCTCGACGCTTTTTCCGTGTAGCCTATAAAGGCCGGCACGGCAGTTGCCACCTGTGCCACGGATGGAGGGAACACGGGAATCTCCGTTGTATATACACCAGGTGTTTTGATCGTGGTTTCGTTGATCTGTGACATATAAATAGGGTTTTATTATTTAGAACGATGATTAGATCCTGCTTTTTAATGAAATAATATAGTTTGGACTTAACAGATGCCCCGACCCGTTGAACAAATGATAGCCATTCACGGTCCCGGTGTTATAGATATCTATTACGCCAAAACTTTTTTCCGAAGCGCTGATGCCATCTGTTATTTTCAAGTCACCATTATTGACAAATTGATCATGCTGATCTCCAACATCTTCCCAGAAGTCTTCATTTGTAATAGCAATATTATCCAGGTGGCTAATTGTTTTTTTTGCACCATACATATCACCCACATGTTCTACAATTGTGCCTTCGAGGTAGTCGTTCGAAATAATAAAGCCCTGGATCTTATTGTGAAGAAATACTTTTACCGGGGGGCCTGCACCGATATTATTGATACGATTGGTAAAATGGTAGACAAGTTTTCCGCCGGCATGTGCGACAAATGTTTTGTTGATGAAATCAGGTAGTGCAAAAAGAAGAAAGCGTAACCTGTTTTCTTCTTTTTGCTCAATAATGGGCAACTTTGGCTGATCTGCCGGTGGCGCCACCCTTTTACAACGGATAAAACAAATAAAACTATTGCCCAGGAAGCGATAACCAATATTCAGATTGCGAAGAATGGATCTTGTTTCTTCATCGGGAGCAATACGCATACTCTCGCTAACGAAAGAATGCCGTGATGGATTGAATCCTTCGTGTAAAAACTGGATGGTGAACAACTGGCTATATAGTATCCGCATTGTCTCCATCAGTTATCTTTCAATTTGAAGTTTGATTCTATTTCAGTGATAATTGCACCGTCTTGATCACTGACGCTATCAACCGTCACCATCCTCATTTTATAAACAACAGAGGGATGATATCTTCCGCCCATGATAGACCAGAGATGATTTAATTGTTCCATGTTGATGGTCATCATTTCCAGCACTAACTTTTCTATACCCGGATCAAGATCATTGGAATTAGTCTGATCAAAAACATATTGGCTTTGGAAAAACTGGATAACTGTCTGCAGATTGATCAATGCATTATCGTAGGGTGCATCACCTCTCCGTATCGCAGTAAACAATAAAGTTAGATTCAGATGTACCGGCGGGTTTTTCAGAATGAGGCCGGTGCCGGAGCGTTGAAAGTTCCTGGGATCTCTTGATATGCGGTTCTCTTCTACATTGATGAGTGATAACACGATGTCAGTACCTTGTCCGGGCATAGATGCAGTCTCGGCAACGATCTCGCCGATACTGGCAGCAACGGTTCCTACTCTATCATTCAGTCGTCTTTGGATAAAACTGATCGCTTGAAAGATCATAGATAACAGGTTAAGCAAATAATTAATTATTCATTCAATAAAGAATGAATAGAAAATATCTCAACACGATCCTCGCTGGCTAAATCAGAGTATTAACGCAAAAGCTTAGTACGGATATAATTTTAGAGTGCGGGAGTCACAAAAAGATAGAGCTAATGTATTTTTTATTCTTTGAAATGCAATATTGTTTTTTGAGGTAGTGATCATTTGTTAATAAATCCGGAGATATATAATCCAAAGAGGTAGTATTGATATTTGAAAATACCACATTTGAGCTATTTTTTTTCACCTGGATCTTTTGTACATTCCTTACTAAAAGCGAAAATTTCCAAGCGCAATTAAAATGTCTTATTTATGAATCAAATTCCTAAAGAAACATCCGACAAAGAATTTGAACGTCTATGGGATATGACAAAAGAAATAAATGAGAATATCAGATATTATAATGAACATCAAACTAAATACCGAATACTAGCCTCTCAATGGCTTATAGCTGCAATGACCGGTATAGGGTTTTTATTCAATGCAGACGCAAAACTTCCCTTTAGTAATTTGGTTCTAATAATATTAGTCAGCCTAATATCTGCTTTAGGCATTCTGCAGTTATGGAGAATAGACCTGGTCATTTTTCAAAGAATTATCGGGAGTTTCTTTAGCGCTGGATTAAAAATTGAAGAGCAAAATTCAGCGCTACCACAAATCAAAACAAAAATCTTGAACGACGTTCCTCATAAGAACACCGGTCAAAATCTCTTTTACTTCTATTATTTTATAGTGTCCCTCTTTTTATTAATTGCCCTTTTGAGTATAATCTATCTTCCAAAAAGTCAGCAAATTCGCCCCTCCTTAGCAAAAAACATTTTTATTTTCACAAGCTGCCTTTTGTATTTGGGCATATTGGTTTTTCTTTTTAGATACATGTGGTTTCGGAGTGTTACAAAAGAAAAGCTATAACATTTATTAAACTCAACCAGTAGAACAAGTTGTGGCCCTGGTCAGGTTGGAATGTGAATTAAGAACGATAGTGTCTTCGCTTGTTCGATATTCAATCCAAAAATATTTTTTGAATATAATTTAATTCTTTTACTTTGTATTTCAAAGTACTTTTTAATACTTGAAATACAAATCACGACTATGAAGATTAAACTATTATTGGGGCCTATATTATCATTGGCACTCTTTGGCAGTGCTTATGCACAGCCCTTAAATAAAGCAAAGCTTGATCAGCTTTTTGATCGTCTCCTCGAAAAGAACAAAGGCATGGGCAGCATTGCCATCGCCAAAGACGGAAAAGTCCTTTATACCCGCTCTTTCGGCTATGGCCAGATCACAGAAACAATGAAGACGCCTCTGACTGATCATACAAAATACCGGATCTCATCGATCACAAAGATGTATACTGCCGTGATGATCTTTCAATTGATTGAAGAAGGTAAATTAAAGCTCAGTGACAAACTTGACAGGTTCTTTCCGCAAATCCCCAACGCCACAAAGATCACCATCGCGCAAATACTGTCGCATCGCAGTGGAATACCGAACGTTATTCCCGACGGCTCGGGAATGCAGCCAAGGACACAGGAGGAAAGGGTTGCTGAAATCGCCAAAATGCAGCCTGATTTTGAACCAGGTAGCAAGCATCTTTATAGCAACTCAGGCTATGTGCTGCTGGGTTATATTGTAGAGAAAGCAGGTGGCAAACCATACCAGGAGGCGCTGAAAGAGCGCATTGTATCCAGGCTTGGGCTTCAAAACACTTATATGGGAACCGGAAACACAAATGCAGGCAGGAACGAAAGCCTTTCCTACAGGTATATCGGCGAATGGAGGGAAGCAAAGGAACCGGATTTCAGCATTACCGCCGGTGCAGGCGCGATCGTTTCGACGCCTGCGGATATGGTAAAATTCATCCAGGGTTTGTTTGACCTGAAACTGTTCTCGCAAAACAGCCTTGACCAGATGAAAACAATGAGAGATGGGGAAGGTATGGGAATGGAACCATTCACATTCGCCGGGAAAACCTTGTATGGCCATACTGGTGGAAGCTCAACTTCAGGAGCATGGCTTGCCTATTACCCGGAAGAAAAACTGGCAATGGCCTACACTACGAACGCGAAGGTTTACCCGGTAAAGGATATCGTAAGCGGAATTTTTGATATTTACTGGAACAGGCCGTTTGAGATACCTTCTTTCGATGCGTTTAAGATAAGCCCGGAAATCCTCGATCAATACACAGGTGTCTATACTGCTGCGGGTGCACCGGTGAAATGGATGGTTACCAGGAAGGACTCAACGCTTTTCATTCAGCAGGAAGGTGGGTCTGCTATCCCGCTCGAGCCTAATGATGAGAATAAATTTACGATCACTACGGGAGTAACGCTGGAATTCGATGCTGCAAAAAAACAAATGACCATCAAACGTCCTCAAGGTGAACGGGTATTCACAAAAGAAAATTAAATGTAACAGGGTGACCCGCCTTTAAAAATAAATTTTAAGAAGCCGATCAAATATTAAACTCAATCCCCTGCGCCAACGGCAAATCCTTCCCGTAATTGATCGTATTCGTTTGCCTCCGCATATACGCCTTCCACGCATCCGAACCACTTTCACGTCCACCGCCTGTTTCCTTTTCCCCACCAAACGCACCACCGATCTCTGCACCGGAAGTGCCAATATTGACATTCGCGATGCCGCAGTCTGAACCTGCACCGGACAGGAATAATTCTGCTTCACGAAGGTTCAACGTCATAATAGCGGAAGACAAGCCTTGCGGTACATCGTTTTGCATGGCAACAGCCTCTTCAATATTCCTGTATTTCATCACATACAAAATAGGAGCAAAAGTTTCTGTTTGTACAATAGCGAAATGGTTCTCTACTGCTGCAATGCAGGGTTTTACGTAACAGCCCGAAGCGTATTCATTTCCTTCCAATACGCCGCCTTCAACTATAAATTCGCCACCTTCCTTTTTTATTGCATCCAGGGCTTTCATATAGCTGGCAACGGCATCTTTGTCGATCAATGGGCCAACATGATTTTTTGCCTCTAATGGATTCCCGATTTTCAGTTGTGCATAGGCGCCTTTCAATTTTTCGGTGAAACTGTCAAAAACGTTTTCGTGAATGATCAGCCTTCGCGTGGAAGTGCATCGTTGACCTGCAGTGCCAACTGCACCAAACACAGCACCGATAAGTGCCATATCCAGGTCTGCATCTTTGGAAACAATGATGGCATTGTTGCCACCTAATTCCAGCAGGCATTTACCCAGTCTTGCAGCAACAGTTATGTTGACGGCTTTTCCCATTCTTGTTGAACCTGTTGCTGAAACCAGGGCTATGCGCGCGTCCTGAGCAATCCATTCGCCTAAATTCCTGTCGCCCTGCACAAGACTGCAAAGGCCTTCCGGCAAATTATTTTTTTTGAATACTTCGGAAATGATTTGAAAACAGGCTTGCGCTGATGCTGGCGTTTTTTCGGATGGTTTCCATACACAAACATCGCCACAGACCAATGCTATCATGGCATTCCAGCTCCACACTGCTACAGGGAAATTGAATGCAGAAATGATCCCGACAATTCCTAACGGATGCCATTGCTCGTACATTCTATGATTGGACCTCTCTGAATGCATTGTTAGCCCATGCAATTGCCGTGACAACCCCACAGCGAAATCGCAGATATCAATCATTTCCTGCACTTCTCCACGGCCTTCCTGCAGGCTTTTTCCCATTTCGTAGGAAACAAGTTTTCCCAGGTCATCTTTATGTAGCCGTAATGCTTCGCCGATCTGACGAACGATCTCGCCACGCTTGGGTGCCGGAACAGTCCGCCAGTACAGGAATGCGGTTTGTGCTTTGGAAACGATGTTGCCGTATTCCTCTTTTGTAACGATTTGTACCTCCGCTATTTTATGGCCATCAACAGGCGACCAGGAAGTAATGGTTCTTCCTGAGGAAGGAATAAAGTTAATGCCGTCGGAGGCGCCTGCATTCTGTTCATTAATGGAGAATGTTTTTAAAACCGCTGTTATCATAATTGGAAAATATTTTTCTACAGGCCTGCTTTCAGGCCTGTAACCGTTATCATAAAAGAATATCTAGTTGCCTTTTGTTTGAGAAGTGTAAGTACTTTCAAATATCTTGTCTGCATTGCCTGTTTCAAAACCTTCCCGGCGATGTTCGCGGCGTACCTGGTCTTTGGGTAGATGTGCAAACCGGTCCAATACTTTTCTTTCGGCAAATTCTACATAGGAACCTGCGATCATCTTCTTTTTACCCTCTGCAAAACTGGCTTCAATCATTTCAGCAACAGTGGAACTCTGCAACAGTTTTCCATCAGGGCTTTTTTTGATTTCGCTACCGGCTGTATTCAGCTTAAAGCCATTGCGCTTCAGGAATACATTAAATTCTTCCAGTGTATTGAAGCCATCGGGAAGATTGTGAACGCTGACCGTAAAATGGTTGAGATAATAATGATTGAAAATTACCCAGGCTGCATATTCGGTTTCTGCAAGCAAAGCATTATAATCTTCCAAAGTAGGAGTACGCCAGAGACCGCTATGCATATATTTGTCTACAGCAACAGCATCGTCAAGATCGATTTGGGAAACGGGATCAACTTTCACTTCATCGGTATAGCTGCGGATGATCTTTTGTGTATGCTCACTCAGGTCGCCTACCCGCAATTCACTTATAAAGATGCGTGGATAATGGTTTGCAGGTGGTGCATACCAGTAAGCATCCAGTTTTTTTTCTTTAAAAAACAGGTGCTCTTTCTTCTGATATCCATAATGCAAAAACACTTTTTCCAAAGATTGAATACCCAGTTTTTCCACGCCCATTGTACGGAAGGCGATATGATCATTCTCAATATCACCGGCATCTTTAATAATGCCTTCTTTTATCATTGCTGTAGTGATTGCACTTACGTCCGGTACACGCTCCTTGTAGCGCACCATGAGTCCATTTAATATACTATCTAACATAATTGATAACCTATATGATTAAAAAACGAATGATTCAGCACTCATCACTTCATCCAGGGCAGCCACCATATCCCTTGCGTTCTGCTCATTAAAAACCAATGGTGGTTTTATTTTCAAAACATTATATAAAGGGCCGTCCGTACTGAGCAGAAAACCGCGTTCCTTCATTTTCTCCACTACAAGATTAATTTCTGCAACAGCAGGTTCTTTGGTGAGCCTGCTTTTTACAAATTCTGCACCCACAAAAAGCCCATGACCACGCACATCGCCAATGATATCGTGTTTATCCATCAGCTTTTCCAGACCTTCCAACAACACTGCGCCAACCCGCCGGGCATGGCTTTGCAGCGCTTCATTTTCTATAACCTGCAATACCGTATTGCCCGTAACCATTGACACCGGATTTCCTCCGTACGTATTAAAATACTCCATGCCATTGTTAAATGCATTCGCAATTTCATCAGTTACCACTACTGCAGCCAAAGGATGGCCGTTACCAATCGGTTTGCCCAACACTACTATATCCGGTTCCACACCTTGCAACTCAAAACCCCAGAAAGCCTCACCTACCCGCCCAAATCCCACCTGCACTTCATCTGCAATACATAAGCCGCCAAATGCACGAACATGCTCATACACTTTTTTCAAATAGCCTTCCGGCAAAGGGATCTGTCCACCTACGCCCAATAAAGTTTCGCAGATAAATGCCGCAGCGCCTTGATTGTTTTGGTTCAGGCTGTTTAAAATACTCAATACGCTTTCTGCATATTTTTCACCAGCATTTGCATCACCATATTGCCAGGCACCCCGATACATATCCGGCGATACAGCTTTGTGTATATAGGGCTGTTGCCCTCCTCCGCCCTTGCCGTCAAACTTGTACGGGCTCATTTCAATAGCCAATGTGGATGTGCCGTGATACGCATGGTCCAATACAATCACATCTTTTTTGCCGGTGAAATGCCGTGCCATTCTTATCGCCAGGTCATTGGCTTCACTACCCGAATTGGCGAAATAGCAAACCGAAAGCCTGGATGGGAGCTTTGCTGTAAGCGCTTTTGCATAATCCATCATTGCATCGTTCAGATACCGGGTATTGGTATTGAGCGTTGCTATCTGCTTTTGCATGGCTTTAACCAGCACAGGATGACAATGCCCTATATGACTTACGTTATTCACGCAATCAATAAACGTACTACCCTTATCATCATACAGGTACTGGAATGCTCCTTTTATGATCTTCAAAGGTTTTTTATAACTGATGCTCAGGTTTCGGCCAATATGCTTTTTTCTTTCTGCTAATAATAACGCATAATCATCTTCCGGATGAAGGAGCGGATCAAAGCCGCAGGCTTTTCTAAAACTATCAGCAGCTTTTACAGGATTGGTTTGCAGTAATTGAAACAAAAGTTTCCATGCAGGCTGCTCTGTCAGAAAATGGTGTTCGTTATCGCTGTTGTGCGATGCTTTTTCTGCTGATTGGGTCACACTGATGCAAAGTCTTGCAGCAACCAGGTAATACAAAAGATCCGCTTCCTGTACTGTCAAAGGATATTGCTTGTGATAGGATTTTACGATAGGAGATGCTACGGAAATGGGATCATCTGTATGCAACATAGCGTAGGTGCAGGCTACAGCCAGATTATTGATCAATGCAGACCATACCATATCACCAAAATCAATGAGGCCACTTACCCGCCCGTTTTGTACTAACACGTTATAATCGTTAGCATCATTATGAATACAGGCTTTTCGTAATGATGAAAGATGTGGCACCACTTCTGTCTGAAACTGCATCAAAAAATACGCCGCCACTCTTCTTTTTTCATGATCCCGAATATGATGCAGATCTTTTTCAGCATCGGAAGCCCGGCTGATATCCCATTCATAAGAACGTTCTACAGCTTCATGATACAGGCCTTCAAGCGCTTTGTCCATCGAGCCTAAGAAGGTTCCCAGGCTTTCATACAGCCCGGTGGTCTTTTCTTTTTCATCCACCCAAAAATTGCCCTCCAGGAAACTCAGTATCCTCACATAGTACAGTTCGCTACCAAGCCTGCAAAACGTAACGGCTGCGCCGTCCTTATTTAACAGGTAGGCCTGAAAATATTGCTGCACGGATGTTTGTGCCAGATGTTGCGTTACGGCCACCTGCGCATTGATGAATGCCAGGTTGATATTGCCGGTGGCAGCTTTGAAAATATACTTCTTCCCGTCAGCCGCGCGCAATAAAAAATTCTGTTCATCATAGCCATTCAGCGCCGTGGCTACTGCATCTATGTTGTAATACGCTTTAGCAATTTGCTGTACTGATTCCTGATGAAGCGGCATAAATTATTTCGATTGTAATAGCATTAAAATATGAGCAGCAGACCAACTGAAATTAGAAGAATTCAACGGCTCACCGGTCATGGGATGATAATTTTCATGTATGGGTTGATCGGATAATAATCCATTTGCGTTCTTTAAAAGTTTTTCTGTGAACGCATTTGCCTGTGAGTTGTGCCCGTATTTTTTCAATCCGTTTACTCCAAAATAAAACTGATCCAACCACACCGGTCCGCGCCAGTAGCCTTTTTTTGGATTGAATTCCGCATGATCGGCTGTAAGTGTGGGCAATGGAACGTAAGTGTCAAACTTATGTTCGTCGCCCATTATTTTGCTAACAGCCATTGCCTGTTGTTTGCTGGAAATGCCCGCCCACAAAGGGATCCATCCTTCCGGACCTTCAATGGTAATCAATTCATCTTTGCCAACAAATTTATCGTAATAATATCCCCTCGTAGTATCGTAAAATGCCTGGTTGATCTTTTGCTTTAACGCCGCTGCTTCTTTTGTCCAGTTGGCGGCCTCTTTTGATCTTCCCAAACTTGTTGCCAGTTTAGCGAGATACAATTTCTCTGCATACAGATAGGCATTCAGGTCAACGCTCTCCTGGTTAAGCGACCATGCAGCAGCATTATTCTGCAACATAACAGCTTTGTCAAACCGTACCGCATTATCCATGCCGCTTTCCCATGCTGCAGCAATGCGTGTTCCATCAGTAGAACCGTATTCGCACAAGCCGTTCTGATCATGGTCCCTGTTCTTATACCACCATTTATGATAAGCCACCAGCTTCGGATACATTTCCCGGATAAAATTCTTATCAGCCGATTTGCCAAACACTTCCCATACAGCCCATGCGGCTAAGGGAGCTTTGGTATCGCGCCAGTTATTTTCCGATTTATCAGCATAGATACAATCTGCTACCATTCCATGCTCATCCTGGTAATCAAACATGCTGCGGATATTTTCCTGCGCCAGCGTTGTGTTAAAGAAAGCCAGGCCTACAGCCTGTTTCCAGCTATCCCAGCTCCATACACCATAAAATCCCTGATAGCTGACAGAGGGGAAAACACCATCATGCAGGATATCTTTGAATGCACTGCGCCAGTTGGTCATCAACGTTATGATGCTTTTAACGGCAAGCCGTTTCTTATCGGCACTTAATCCCGGGGCTTTGGAAAAGTATTTTGCCAAATATTGGTCCCAGCGGGTTCCATTCTTTTTTAACTCGTTGGAGAAATTAAAATCTGCAGTACGTTCCTGTTCACCAGCCGCATAAAACGATTGCTCCTGCAACAGCTCAATGCTTTGTTGCTTTTTTAACACTGCCGGTTTATACGTTGCTGCATACTCTTTCCCATTCACATTGATCACAGGTTTCTCTTTTCCCCGGTAGCTAATATGAAAATGATTCTGGCTCTTTCCAAAATTTACTTTTATCGTATTACCATTACCATCTATGCCCGCATCCTGATTTAATAATTTCCCCTGGAAACCGATAACTATATTCTGTTCAGCCGTTCCTGTATTGGTGATCTTTGTATTGATCAATGCCTGCCGGCCGGATACAAAGATCAGTTGCAACACAATCTTTAAATCTGCCAGTGCTAACGTTTGTTGTAACATTCCCGGGAAATAATCTGCCGACACCTGCGCATCAGATAAGTTTAAAGTTTTTCCGTTGGCAGTGATCTGCAATTGTGCAAAATCTTTTGCTAACCACACGCCTCTCATATCCATCAGCAATGGCCCGGTAAAGCCTCCATAACTTTCTTTATCTGCCGGCAGCGCATAAGCGTGCCATGCACCCATATCGCTGAACACGGACGGCGTAATGTTCCGCCCATTTTGAACAGTACCTGTCAGGCTTAATACATTCGCAAAACTATTACGAGGTTGTGCCTGGGCCTGTATAGTCAACAACATTGCCAGACCTGCGGTCACAATGAGGCTGCTTCTTTTCATATACTTTATCAATATCTTCTTCATCATTATTTTGCTTTGTTTATCATTACATCCTTTTCCGAAACAGGCCGTAATGTAAATGTATACTCATAACTTTTGTAGGGTAACTGGTATTCTGCATGAGGTTTGGCACCCCAGGCATTATCGCCACCTACACCAGATTGCCCGTAATCAATATTCCACCAGATCAGGTCTTCATTGGTCATGGAACCACCATGATTGTTTTGCGGAGCATGCCTGTCGAAATCCAATCTGTCCATATTAAAATGAAGCACGCCACTGCTGATAAGTGATTTGCCGATAGCCATCAATCCTGCTCCGGATTGGTTTGTAAGGCCTATCCAACGTACATCCGTTCTGTAGCCGCTTTCCTGCGCGCGTGCATAGGGATGGAATAATGAATCGGCAGGCATTGTAAACAGATCCACACGGGCAGCATACTTCCTGTCGCTGTAATTATCAAAAGGACCACGTCCTAACCAAGTGACTTTATTATAGTCTTTATTCAAAATCATCCTCATGCCGAATCTTGGCAGCTCAGGCTGGTATTTGTCTCCGGCAATCATTTTTGCAGATACCTCTACATCTCCATCAGCATTGATGATATACACTACACGATATTTTGCATCAACATCAGGGAAATGATGTTGTGTTGTAATACGCCACTGATCTGCGCTTTGTTGATCTGTTACAAAAGAATCAAGGTGTGCATTATCCAGTACATGCTGCCATACTGCACAACGCATCTGCTGACTATTGCCAATATCATTATCGGTAGCTGCACGCCAGAAATGCGGCTGCAATGATTGCTGCATCAACTCCGTTCCGTGTAATTGATAACCCTGTAGCCAACCATCCTTTTTGCTAAAAGCAATATTGAAATTATCATTACTGAAAGAAACCGACTCATTGGTCTCATTCTTTTTTAAAGCGTTGAAATTATTGTTCCGGGCAGGTTGTGCGGCTTTATAATAAGGAAGCTGAAACTGTTCGGCTGCTACACAATAGCCTGCCGGCAATAATGGTTCAGCAGATCTTAAATGTGCTTCTATGTCCAGGAAGTATTCCGTTTGTGGTTGTACATCAAAGGAAGGGATATCTATTTTATAATTGCCGGAAGCGCCGGGTTGTAAATCTATGGCTGTCAGTTTGCCTTTGGCCACAATATTTCCATCGGCTTTTACCGTCCAGAAAAAATCAAATTGGTCGAGGTTAGTAAAATCGTACCTGTTGGTGATCTTTATCAAGCCTGCACTAAAATCCACAGGTTGAAAATGTATATACTGGTATACTTTTTTTAACTCGAACGCCTGCGGATGCGGTGTATGGTCGGCAGCAAACAATCCATCGGCACAAAAGCTTGTATCGCTGGTGGCGCCTACATTGCCCATATCGCGTCCATAACCCCATATAGCGCGTCCGTTATTGTCTTTTATTTTAAATGCCTGGTCAGCAAAGTCCCAGATAAAACCACCTTGCAATTGATCATATTTATATATCAGGTCCCAGTAGTCTTTGAGATCGCCGCCACTATTGCCCATCATGTGCGCATATTCACATTGAATATATGGTTTGGCGCGCCATTCTTTTACATATTCCATCATTACGTTCAATGAGCGGTACATAGGAGCTACAATATCTGAATACGGCGTACGCTGCGCCGGCTCATATTGCACAGGGCGTGTGTCGTCTTTCGATTTTAAATATTGATACGTAGCAATAAAGTTCTCACCAAAGCTACTTTCATTGCCTAATGACCAGGTAATGATGCTGCAAAAATTCTTGTCCCGTTCAAACATGCGCTTTGTGCGATGCAGATAAGCATCTTTCCATTCCGGCTTGTCAGACAATGTTTTTAAAGGCGACATACTCATGCCATCGCATTCAATATTGGCTTCGTCAACCAAATAAATGCCATATTGATCACATAGTTTGTACCATACTTCATTATTAGGATAATGACTGGTTCGTACAGCATTGATATTATACTGCTTCATGATCCTGATCTCTTCCACCATTTGTTCGGGCGTAATCACTTTGGCGGTGTACATATTATGCTCATGCCTGTTCACCCCTTTTATTTTGATGGCTTTGCCATTAATGAGAAACAATCCATGTTTTATTTCCGCTGTCCTGAATCCTGTTTTATGGACAATCGATTCTATGATCTTCCCTTTACTATCTAACTGTGTAATGTAGAGTGAATAAAGATTTGGCGTTTCCGCGTTCCATTTTCTTACAGAAGGGATGACGCTGGCAAACTGAAACTCTTTTTTATCGAGCGGGACCTGCTGGTTGTATACTGTTTTTCCAGAGGCGTCATCCACTAATTTTACACGCAAGGATTGTTTAGCAGATACAACCGGGTCCTGATTCATGGAAACCTGAATATCCAGCAACCCGTTCTCATAGTTATTATCCAAGCCGGCTTTTATAAAAAAATCTTCAATAGCAACTTTGGGCCGGGCTATCAGGTCGATGTCTCTTTCAATACCACTCAGTTTCCACATATCCTGGCCTTCCAGGTAAGTGCCATCACTGAAGCGGAACACCTGCAATGCAACCGAGTTCATACCAGGAACAATATAAGGTGTGATATCAAACTCCGTAGGTGTTTTGCTGTCTTTACTGAAGCCGACATATTTTCCATTGATCCACAAATAGAAAAATGAATTAACCGCACCTAAACGGATGAAGATATTTTTTCCTTTCCAGTTTTGTGGCAGATCAAATGTTCTTTTATAGGAACCGACAGGGTTAAAATCTTTTGGAACAAACGGCGGGTTCACCGGGATGGGATATTCCACATCTGTAAAAATATAACTGTCCTTCCCTTCTGTCTGCCAGTTGGCAGGAACTTTTATTTGCTCCCAGGCACTTACATCATAATCTGTTTTATAGAAATCCAACGGACGCTCTGCCGGTGTTTTCACTATTTTAAACCGCCAAAGGCCGTTTAATGAGTGTACAAATGGAGAAGCATTTTCTTTTACAGCCGCATCCTCTGTTGCATAAGGTACGAAGTAGGCATGTGGCATCACAGTGTTTTGCGATTGGAGCGAAGGGTTTTCCCAATCATTCACTGCTGTTTGGGCCATAGCACCTGCACTTACAAGCAATACAAGGGCCGCTATGGCAATATTTTTCTTTATTGTCATAAGAATAAAAGGTCCTGGAATAAATAATGAGCGAGACGCAATATCGCTTTTGACGAAACAGGTTTATCGTCAAGAGGAATAATGCTATCCGGAGCTGTAGTTCCGGATAGCATTATTTTAAACTATTTAATTTACCAACGGATTATTAAGCGTTTCTTTCAACGGAAGCGGGTAGTAAGCCTTGTCTGCACTGAAACTTCTACCAGCCGCCTGCATGTTTTGTCCTAAAAGTCCCCATCTTCTTAAGTCGTAAAAGCGGCTGCTTTCCAGTGTAAACTCCATTACACGTTCGTGCATGATGGCATTGAATACATCCTGCTTGCTGCTGATGTTCAATGCAGGCATACTGCCTCTTTTATTTCTTAAATCATTAATAACAGGTACAGCATCTGCTGATTTGCCGCTTTCGTTCAGGGCTTCGGCATACATCAACAATACATCCGCATAGCGCATCAATGGCACATTGAGAGCATTGGAACGGCCTATGCGGTCAGGTGTTGGAGGGATCCATTTCCGGAAGGCAATGGTATTGCTGCCATTGCCAAACACATCGTCATACGTATCTCCATATACCTGGGGATTGTTGGCATTGTTAAAATAGCTGTCTTCAAAATAAATTGTACCGTAGATCCTGGGATCATACATTCCGCCGGTAGCGACCTTGCCTTCTTTTTTCATTTCAGTAAGCAGGCGCTGTGTGCCATAGATCTCTCCATATCCACCCAGCTCTGCAGCAGCTACCCAATCAGCCAGGTAAGACCTGTAATTGGCACCGTTGGAAGCATCAGCAGTTTGCTGCAATTCAAATACTGATTCCACGCCGTTCTTGGTATTGCCGTTGAACATGGAAAGAAAATCAGCATCTACCTGGTATTGGTTTGAATTGATCACATTTTTAAAACTGTTGACTGCATTGGTATAATAAGCAGCCGCATTTGTTTGATCTTCCGATGCGCGGTACAGATTGACTTTTCCTATATACGCCTGTGCTGCGCCTTTGGTAACTCTGCCTGCTTCAGCCGCTGGACGTTCACTCTTCAGTGGCAGGTCTGCTTCTGCGGCTGCAAGGTCAGCCAGGATCATATCATAGGCTTCTTTTCTTTCAGAAAGGCCTTTGGTAAGATCAGCTTCTGATACAGGCACTTTATCCCGGAGAATGATCCTGTCAAAATTGGTCAGCAATTTGAAATGATAATATGCCCGCAGAAATTTTGCTTCGGCAATGATCTGTTTTTTGCTGGCATCATCGATGTTGCCGGCAGGAATTTTCTCAATACCTTCCAGTACCTGGTTGGTAAAGTTTAAACCCCTGTAATTATCCCTCCATAAAAGATCGATGGCATAGTTGCCGGAGGTGAAAGAAAAATTATAATGGTCCAGCCACCAGGAATAGTTGTACGCATCAGCACCGGGTACCACATAATCTTCCCGGTAAAATTCACGTACCGATCTTGCTTCCACATAATTGTCCCAGCCTATAAAACTTTCCAGTTGTGAATAAGCAGCAGCAAGTCCGGATAAGGCTTTTTCTTTTGATGTCCAGAAATTATCGGTGGTCAACTGGTCCGGCGCCAATTGGTTAAGGTTGTCTTTACTGCATGACAACAGGGAGGTTGCCACTGCGAAAGCCAATACCGGAATTATGTTCTTTTTCATTTGAAATATTTTTTATTTACCGCTTTTGACGGATGATTTTTAATCGATGAATCGCTATAGTTTACAAACCGATCTGCAGCCCCACCAACAATCTTTTATTTTGAGGATACAATGCACGGTCCACGCCTGTGTTAAGTGGGTTAAACGTACCCACTTCAGGGTCCAGACCGCTGTAATTGGTAACGGTGAACAGGTTCTGTGCAGCTACATATATCCGTACTCTGTTCAGTTTGGCAAACTGGGTTGCTGTAGCAGGAAGTGTGTAACCTAATTGCAACAACTTCATTCTTAAATAACCGCCATCTTCCAAAAAGCGGGTTGATTCCCGGTTGTTACCGTTAGGATCGCCCAATATTGCGCGGGGTATATCCGTATTGGTATTTTGCGGGGTCCAGGCATTCAATGTGGAGGTAAGAAAATTACGACCAACATCCATACCTTCCAGCTCAAACCGATAACCGTTGTATATCTTGCTGCCACTTACACCCTGGAAGAATGCAGTAAAATCAAAATTTTTATAATTGACAGACACATTCAATCCGTATTCCAGTTTCGGAAATCCGGAGCCTTGATAGGTTTTATCGTTTTCATCGATCACCCCGTCTCCATTAGAGTCTAAAAATTTAACATCGCCGGCTTTTGCATCAGGTTGCAACCTGTCTCCATCTTTATTTACATAAGCGGCAGCTTCTGCATCAGATTGGAAAATGCCACTGGCAGTGTACAGGTAAAAAGCACCTATTTCAGTTCCTTCTTTGGTTTGAGTAGGTATATGATCTGTTCCAAATTTCAATCCCGTGCCGTACAATGTCTGGTCGGGTTGTGCCAGTTTGACTACTTTGTTTTTTATATGAGTTATGGATCCGGTAATGCCGACATTCCAGTCTTTCTTTGTGTAGTTGTAAGTCAGTTCCAGTTCGATACCTTTATTGGAAATAGTGCCCACGTTCAGGATCGGATCATTTACACCTGCGGATGGTGGCACTTCTTTAGTGATCAATAAACCATCGGTCTTGTTATTAAAATAGTTCACAGAACCGGTAAGTTTGTTGCGGAATAAAGCAAAGTCAGCACCGATATTGGTGGATTTATTGGTTTCCCATTTCAGGTCGCGGTTTTGCAGGTTATAACTTGCTGAACCAGGCCAGGGCGTAGCTCCGGACCCCTGTACATAACCACCTGACCAGGTATTTCTTGTAGTGATCAATGCCTGATGATCGTAATAACCTAATGCACCTTCATTGCCCAACTCGCCATAGCTTGCTCTGAGTTTCAATACATTCAGCCACTCGATATCATTTAAGAAGGACTCTCTGTGCATATTCCAGCCCAGGGAAACAGAAGGGAATGTACCATACCGGTTATTCTGCCCGAAAACGGAAGAACCATCACGCCTTACACTTACCTGCGCCAGGTATTTTCCTGCATAGTCATAGTTAATTCTTCCGAAAGTGGAAAGGCGTACATATTTATTATTGGAGCCTGCTGCACCAAATGTGCCACCCAGGCCAGCATTAATAGTATTAAAATCAGGATTGGAAAAACCGCCCGCCACTTCTTTTTCCACGATAGAACCATTTACCACAGATCTTACAACCGTTTTGCCATCGGCGGTTACACTCAGGTATTCGTTTGTTTTTTGCTGTGCAGAATAGCCTGCCAGTACTTTGATGCTGTGATCACCTTTTTTCCATTCATAATTGAGCAAATGTTCCATTTGCTGCTCTTTATAATTGGAACGGCTGTTATAAACATAAGGATAGGAAACAGCAGGGTCATTGGCATTGGCCCTGAATGGCGGATGGTGCGAATAATCAAAGCTGTTGGCGCTGATATAGTTCAACTGGGCTGTGTAGCTAAACCCTTTGAACAATTGCAACCTGATCTTCAGGTTGTCCGCAAGGTATTGTGTTTTGGTATACCCGTCCACATAATGGGCATAACCAACAGGATTTTGAAATCTGGGCAATCCGTTTGCTGTTAAAGCATATCCGTATGGTTCATTAGGGTCCAGCACCGGCAACAGTGGGGATTGGAAATAAGCATCCCGGATATCGAACTTGTATGCTTCGGATTTGGTATTGGAAAAGATCAGGTTGTTTTCCAGTGTCAGTATGCCTTTCTTAATTTCATTCGTAGCGCGGATCGTTTTTTTGTTGAAGCTGGAACCGATCAATGTTCCTTTCTCATCCGTAAGGTCACCGCTGATACCGTATTTTACATATTCACTACCGCCCCTTATACCTACGTTATAGTTTTGGGCAATACCGGTCTGGTTGATCTGGTCCTGCCAGTTTGTGTTAACGCCTGTGCCGTTTGTGATATAAGCAGGAAGCTGTGTATTGCCCGCATTTTCATACATCATGCGGTGTACTTTTTTGTACCCTTCAGCATCCAAAAGATCGTATTTACTGGTTGGTTTTACCTGGCCGTAATAGCTGCTGAAGTCGATAACAGGTTCGCCTTTTTTACCTTTTTTGGTGGTGATGATGACCACACCGTTGGCACTGTTGGATCCGTAAATGGATGCGGCAGCACCGTCTTTCAGCACTTCTATGGATTCAATATCATTATTGCCCAAATAATAAGGATCGCCGACTACACCGTCAATAATATACAATGGTTGGTGGCCGCCAAACGTACCGATACCCCTCAGACGCACATCGGACATTTGCCCGGGATTACCGCCCGGACTCGTGATAGACAGGCCCGCTACCCTTCCCTGTAAAGCATTAATAGGGTTATTGGTAGCCATTTTGCTAACAACATCCCCTTTTACAGAAGAGACGGCACTGGTAAGGTTGCCCCGCTTTTGGGTACCATAACCAACCACTACCACCTCGTCCATTTGTTTCGTGGTCGCCTCCAAGGTGATTTCCACTTCCGCTTTTCCTTCGGTGGCCACTTCTTTTGTAGCATATCCTACTGCTGTTACAACCAATACGGGGTTGGGAGTGGTGGTGCTAATGGTAAAGCGCCCTCCATCATTAGCAACAGCGGAACCCGGACCATCTTTGACGGTAATAGTGGCTCCGGCAACCGGCGCACCGGAAGCGTCCAGTACAACACCCGACACCGAAACAGACTGGGCGTACGTTGTAGTATATAAAAAAGAACATAGAAAATAGAGAAGACAAAAAGCTAATGGCTTTTTGTGCCCGGCAGTCAATCGAGTCATAAGCATAAAAAATAATAGTTTTCTAAAAATGATTTTAAAAAACGCGGCTATGCATTTGCTTCTGGAAACAAAAACTCCTGCATTTTAGCGTAGCCCAACTTAGCACTTACGCCAGCCCTGACTATTATTTTTGACACCTACATGGCCCTCTATATACCTCTACATCACCTCTACATCGATTTCAATAAATTGGTTGTCAATTTATTAAAATGATCTGATAAAGGTGTTCAGGTCCTCATTTTTCTGTAATCCGAAATGTTTTCTTAGCCGGTAGCGGGCCATTTCCACTGATTTTACGGAGATATTGTTCAGCGCAGCAATCTCTTTGGAGGATAAATTCAGCCTGATCTGCGCACAAAGCTTTCTTTCATTTTCTGTTAGATGGGGATATTTCTGGAGGAGGTTAAAGAAGAAATCTGCATGAGCATCGTCGGAAGACAAATGAAGGGTTTTATCGTTAGCGTGTTGCTCCAGGTCCTGTAAAAACTTTTTTACCAACTTGTTATAAGCATTGGGCATGCTTTTGATGTCAGCGTCTTCGGAGGTCATCAGGTGGCTGGTTTCCTGGATAAAGTTTTTCAGCAACTCATCATTATGTGTAAGTAATAAGGCGTATTCTTTTATGTTTTGGTCTTTAAAGCCCAATTTGTCGGTGAGGGCTTCTTTTTCATGTAAGGTCTCGTCCAGCTCTTTTTCTATCAGCAACCTTTTCATCGCTTCCATTTCCTTGTCGCGCTGTTGTTTACGACGCAGCCGGCTGTACAATAAAAATCCAATGATGCCCAAAAGGACCAGACCGGCCGCCAGGGCATTGCGTTGAAAGGAACGCAATTCTTTCTGCGCATTCAGCTCATTGATCTGTTTTTCCCGGGTTTGTGTTTCCCTTCTCAGGTGCAGGGCATCTACCATTTCTGTTTTATTCCGGGAAACGATCTCGTTATTAACGGAGATATATTGCTGCAGGCAATCAAAAGCACGCTGATAATTGCCAGTTGCCTGATACAGCAACGCATATGTATGCAGGTTGTCCAATAACTTTTCTTTCCGCGTATTGGATGTGGATGCATCAATAATGCTGCGGGCGCTCATCAAAAGCGAATCGGCTTTTTTGTAATTGTTCAGTTTCAGGAAAGAGTATGCCAGTTGGTTCTGTATTTCAGCCTGCGGCAACCTGTTATGTATACCATCGCCCCTTTCCATTGTCATGGCTTTTTCAAAATGAGCAATGGCCTGGAGGTATTGCCCCAATGCATTTTCACAGATACCCAAGTTGTTCAACGCAGCTCCCAGAATGGAGTTTATCTTATATTTTTCTGCAATGGCTATGGTTTTTTGAAAATATATCTTGGCCGAATCGCTATTGTTCATCATCTGAAACACCAGTCCTATAGCATTGAGTGCAGTTGCTTTCTTTTTGTTATCTGTACCGGCAGCTATCAGTTTCTCGGCTTTTTGATGATAATCCATAGCCAAAATGGCATTTTCCGTATCATAAAAAAGCCAACCCAACAAGGTGTAAGCATCTGCAATGCCCGCCTGATCTTTTAAAGATTGAAAGATGTCCAATGCATCATACGCATATTGCAAAGCCATATCATAACTGTCATCATATAAATATCCTTCGGAAAGTGTAAGCATGGTCTGCGCCTGCAAAAGCCTGTCATTTTCCTTAACAGCCAACAGGTAGGCTTCATGGCCCAGGATCAGTGCCTGGGCAGTAGAGTCGCTATTGAGTTTTTTAGCGGTTTGATTTAACGTACTGATCCTTTCACGGGCAGCCTGGTTTTTTTCTGAGGGTTGGGCCAAAAGCATATTGACACTGCACAGTAAAGTCAGTAAGAATAAATATGCCGGTTTATAGCAATCATTATATCGTTTCAGGTGTACAATAGTCACTGCACTATCTTCAATTTTCGGGAAAAATACATAAAGAAGTCGTCCCAACTTGAGATTTCAAAGAGAATCGTGTAATAAAGCAAGGTTTTCACTCTAATAGTAACTTCAGTAACTTTAGTTATTACCAGCCCATTACTGCCTATGCTTGTTGCCGGTTTAAAAAACAATGGTTACTACCGACAAAAATTACCCTGTTGGGTCCTTACAATTATCGGCAGTCTTTTATTCATATCCGCATTTGCCCAAAACAATCCGGTAACTCTTTCAGACAGCAATATTACCAAACCCTTATGGTTAGATAACCGCCAGTGGAAGTTTCATTCCGGCGATAGCCTGGCCTGGGCCAGTCCGGCTTATGAGGACGATCATTGGGATACCATTGTGGGTACCAACTTCGGCGCAGGAAAGTTTAAAAAAGCAGATATTCCCAAAGGCTGGACGGGCTTTGGATGGTTCCGGATCCGGATCAAAAAATCAGACCCGGCTTCCACCAGTACCTGGGGGTTGTACCTCAATCATGATGCAGCTTCTGAAACTTATTTTGATGGAAAAAAGATCATGACGCTGGGCCGGCTTGGGCATTCCAAAGAAACCATGCAGTCTGTCAGGAATCCCTATCTTACCATACCGCTTGCGATCACCGATACACTGCCACACCTTCTTGCTATCCGCTACAGTCATTATGGTGATTTCTTTCCGAATTTTGTTGGCTTCAACTCGTATATACAGGACCTGCACCAGATGAATGCTGCGCAAAAATCGTCGCAACGCTTCATGGATTATCTTTTGTTGAGTGCATCGGCGGCATGTATCCTTATCCTCCTGCATCTGCTATTGTTCATTTTCTATCCCAAAAAGAAGATAAACTTATATTATGTGTTGTTTGTTTCCGTCGTGGCCATCGGGCTTTATGCAAGGTATCAGACGGTGGTAGCTACAAATCCTCAATTGCAGGTACTCTACATCAAGCTTTTTATTGGTTTTGTTCTTTTACATTTAAATTTTGGCGCCCTGCTCTTATATGCTGCAGCTTATGAAAAGATCCCCCGCTGGAGAATGATCATAATCGTATTCCTTTCCTTAGCGCTTGCTACCTGGGTTTGGATTGATTGGTATGATCTGTATTATGATCCCTTCAAAACGTCTTTGTCGAACTGGTATCAGATAGTGTTTGCATTAGTAGTATATACCGATGCGATGATAGCCATCATAAAGGCTATCAGAAAAGGGAACAAAAAACTATGGCTGATCGCTGTAGGCTTAATCCTGATCTATTTAATGGGGATTTTCGTTGGGTCGAACCAGTTTGGCTGGTTTACTTTCCAGGAAGTAATGGTTGCTTTTGCATGGGGAAACCTGTTAATGCCTGTATTGTTTTCCATTTATATCGCATTAGATGTGGCTTCCACTAACCGCAGCCTGGAAACGCAGTTGGAAGAAAACAAGAAACTGACCGATGAAAACCTGGCACAGGAACAGGAAAAGAACCGATTGATAACCGAGCATGCCACCCAACTGGAAAAAACGGTGCTGGAACGTACGGCACAGGTGCGGCAACAAGCGGAGCGGTTGAAAGAAATGGATGCGGTGAAGTCGCGCTTCTTTGTAAATCTTACCCACGAGTTCAGGACCCCGCTTACCCTGATCACCAACCCGGCAAAAGAATTGTTGCGTCAGGCCGATACAGATGCGGCGCGGCAATATGCCGGATTTATTCTGCAAAACAGCGAGCGGCTGCTGCAATTGGTAAACCAGTTGCTTGACCTTAGCCGGCTGGAAAGCGGCCAAATGGAAATAAAAAATGAAAACCTGGATGTGATCCGGTGGCTACGCCTTCATATACAGCAATTCAGTTCCCTGGCCGAACAAAAAGGGGTGCAGCTTTCGTTTCATACAGATACTCCGGAATTGCTGATCAGTGCCGATCCGGATAAGCTGGAGAAGATCCTGCAAAACCTGATCTCGAACGCATTTAAGTTTGTTACCAATAAAGGCATTATTACTGTTTCATTCACAAAAAAGACCGGCCATCAGTTTGAAATAAATGTACAGGATAATGGCATCGGCATTGCGCCGGAGAAACTCCCTTATGTGTTTGACCGTTTTTACCAGGCTGATGCAACCGATACAAGATCGAGGGAAGGCGCAGGCATTGGTCTGGCCTTGTGTAAGGAACTGACAGAATTATTGGGAGGTACCGTTTCTGTAAACAGCACTTTGCATACAGGAACAACATTTACCATCGTGTTACCTTATAAAGAGGCAGGAGAAAGTGTAATCAATAATAAAACAGACAGCAGTACACAGAACAGGCAAACACCGGAATATGTATATGAAGAAGGGACAATTTCGGTAACAGAATCCGATGCTACTACCATCCTGGTAGTGGAAGATAATGAGCAATTAAGGCAGTTTATCTGGCTTTCATTGTCCAAAAATTATACAGTGCTTATTGCAAAGGATGGAGAAGATGGCATCAAAACGGCATTGGAAAACATTCCCACACTGGTAATCACCGACCTGATGATGCCCCGGAAAAACGGGTATGAACTCTGTGCCGCTTTAAAAACGGATGAGCGTACCAGCCATATCCCCGTGATCATGCTTACTGCCAAAACGGACCGCGACAGCCGTATACAGGGGATTGAAACCGGTGCCGATGCCTATCTCGCCAAACCTTTTGATAAAGAAGAATTGCTGGCATTGATAGAAAACCTGATCCGTATTCGGCAGCAATTACGTGAAAAGTACAGCAGGGGCAATGCTTGGATCCCCGTTACGGAAGAGCTGCCTTCCATAGAAAAGAAATTCCTTGAAAGAGTGCGTACAGCTATCGAGAACGATCTGGACAACGACCAGTTGAGTACCGATTTCCTGGGAAGGAAAATTGGTTTGAGCCGTACCCAACTCCATAGAAAGTTAAAAGATCTGACAGGCCAAAGCCCCGGTGAACTGATCCGTACGGTCCGCATGCAGCGCGCACATGAGCTGTTGCTGCAACATGCAGCTACCGTGGCTGAAGTATGTTATAAAGTAGGCTATACCAATCCTGCCAATTTCTCTACCGCCTTTTCAAAACATTTTGGCTATCCGCCCAGCGCTGTTCCGGAACGAGGAACCGTTTCCTGATGGCGCAACAAAAACAAACATTACTGCAACAATAGCAAAAGTCTGTAAATCAATAATTCCGGGCACAACATCTTCAAAGGTATTTGCAACAAGGGCAAATGCCTTTTTTTATTGGTGCATATAGTTTTGAAAAACACTTATCAGCATCAGTAAAAAACTCAAACATGAAACAACTCCTTACATTATTGGGCACGGTCATCATTCTCAGCGCCTGTAATAATGCGGCTGAAAAACAACCTGAACACAATATCGTGGGCGAATGGGATGCACATTTAGAAAACCAGGGAAAACCTTATCTGGTCATCGGCCGCTTTAAAGACAATGGCACTTACGATGCTTTTATTGATGGCAAGCTGATAGTAAGCGGTAAATATCGCACCACTGGCGATTCCATCTACTTCAGGGATGGTAGTTGCGATATGGAATATGAGGGATTGTATAAACTGACTTATTATGAAGATTCCGTCCGTTTTAATATGCTGCAGGATACCTGCCAGGAAAGGATCAATGGCTCCGACGGAGTGGCCATGAAAAGAGTAAAAAAATAACCATTAACCATAAAGCCTTCTTCTATGAGATTCATTGTATGTTTTCTGACAGCCATACTGTTTTTTTCGTGTAAGCAAAATGATAGCGAGCATAGTATTTATGGTAAGTGGAGCGTAAAGTTCAACAGCGGTCCCATGGCAGAAGCACGTTTTCACAATAATGGGACACATGATTTCTATGTAGACGGAAAATTGTTCAGCAGCGGAAAATCAATTTTTAAAAATGATACTTTAAAAGCTTATGATCCCATTTGCAGTGAAAACGGAGAATACTATAGTACTTATAAAATTGATTTCCTGGGTGGCGATTCCATTCGTTTCAAAGTAATTGAAGACAGTTGTGAACCACGCCGGTTTGATATGGATGGCACGGTGCTGCACCGGATAAAAAAATAACTGACCATCTTATGCCAAAAGCGGTATCATGAAAATTTATTTCATTGTTATATTATTGATAACCGGTGTGGCAGTATTGACCAATTCATTCTGCAGCAATGCCAATGCCTTGCCCAAAGATGATATTGCGTTGGGTAAGCAATTGTTTTTTGATACTATTTTATCGTCCAATAAAAAGATCAGTTGTGCCAGTTGCCACAAACCGGTATTTGCATTTGCCGATACCAGTGCTGTAAGCCCGGGTGTATTTGGCAGAAAAGGGGTCCGCAATACGCCATCAGCCATGAACCTGAACTCCGCGGCTTTCTTTTTCTGGGATGGAAGAGCCGCCACATTGGAAGCACAGGCCATGTTTCCCATTACTAACCCTTTAGAGATGAATCTGCCGGTAGATAGTGCTGTACAACGCCTGATACAAAATGAATTTTACCTCAAGGCATTTCAACAAATATTCGGTGAAAAGCCTTCAGCAAAAAACCTGGGCAAGGCGTTAGCAGCATTTCAACATTCCATGGAAACAAGTGATTCTCCATTTGATGAATGGAAGACAAACGATAATGAATCTGCCGTGAGCGAATCAGTTAAAAGAGGGTTTGAATTGTTCAATGGCAGCGCCAAATGTGTTAAGTGCCATTTCGGGACCGATTTCAGCAATACGGAATTCAGGAATATCGGTTTGTTCAACGGAAAAAACCTGAACGATAGCGGCCGGGCAGCCCTTACTAAAAACACAGCAGATTTAGGCATGTTCAAGATCGGGCCTTTACGGAATATTGCATTGACAGCTCCTTATATGCACAACGGTATGTTTAAAAGCTTACGCGAGGTGATCGATTATTATGACCAGCCTGATAAAGTGGTGCAGGACCCGGTGAACAGGGATACATTGTTGTCAAAGCCACTGAATTTGTCGGAACAGGATAAGCAGGATGTTGAAAACTTTTTACGTTCTCTTACCAGTGCTTCTCTTATGAAAAAGCAGTCGTAAAAGAAAACAGTTCCATTATCCTACTCTTTCCAGATCGGGTTCAGTTCATGCACTTCCAGCTTTTTCAACAACGCTTTACTGCTATTGGCACGCCCCCTGATAAACACATCTACCACTTTACTTTTATCTCCATCAAAAGGCACGGCATAATACAGCTCTCCTCCGTTTACGAACACCTCCAGTATATTTTTATCTACAATAGCTTCAATGCTGAATTCTTCCGACCCTGGATTTACATAGTTTGTTTTAATACTTTTCTCCCCATGTATTGCTGAAAACTCTCCCAGCAGATCGCTGTAAGACAGTTCATATCCCAATAAATTCAAACCAAATTCCCTGGCATCTCCTTTTTCAAAAACAGCCTTTACATGCAAAGGCTCCCCGCTGACGGGTACAGATACACCAGCATTAACCCGAAGCATTTTATCTGCCAACACCTGGCTGTTCTTATAAAGCGATGCTATTTCTTTGATGGGTCCGGGGCAGAGCCTGATGCCATCAAATGATTTTTTCAGTTTTAATTCCGTGGGAAAAAGCATAGCCTGGTTAAAAGGCATTTCAGTCTGTATAATGCCACGTCCCCAGCCTACCTGGACACGTCTGTGATCAGGTGTATTATTATAGGTTTGAGAAGCATAAAAATAGCCGCCGCCAAAATCATACTGCCTCATCTGCTGAGTGACCGAAAACTTCTTACCATCAAAATTCCCCAGCAGGTACCTTCCTGTTGCATCATACATCACCCATTTTTTTTGACCGGGTTCGCCTTCCACTGGCAACTCAAATAATTCGGGACACTCAAAGAAACCATCCACACCGGATTGATAGGTCCAGTTCTTCAGATCAGGTGAAGTATAAATAACATGTTGGTTGATGATAGCCGTATCGCGGGTCGACATCAGTTTTGTTCTTCCAAAATCCCATACCACCATTACCCAATGTTTCCCCGGTTCATACCAAAACACTTTGGGATCACGTCCCTGATGCTTTAATATAGGATTGCCTTCATATTCAGTAAACGTTTTTCCATTATCATAGCTTAGTTTAAGGCATTCACCGCGACCGGTGCTTGTATAAACCGCAATAAGCGGATCTATCCCGTTTTTTCTGAAGCCTGATGTATTTGTCGGGTCTACGACAGCCGATCCTGAAAAAGCAGCATCCCTTTCCCCAAAAGGATAGATCGCTTCGGGCAATTCCTTCCAGTGTACCAAATCCTTACTGGTAGCATGTCCCCAATGCATATTGCCCCAGGCCCAGCCGTAAGGATTATGCTGATAAAACAAATGGTATTCGTTATTGTAATAAATCAGGCCATTGGGATCATTGATCCATCCTCTCCGTGCAGAATAGTGTACCTGCGGGCGCTTTAGTTCCCTGTACACACTGTCCTGCCCTGGAAACCGGTCACCAGCAAAAATTATTTGCAGGGCTTTTGCCCTCTCTTCCGGAGTAATGGTTGTGTTCCTGTTACTGCCTTGCGTAATGTTAGTGAACGCTCCCGCTATAGGTATATGTACATTGGATACTTCAACCGTTATCGTCTTGCCCTGATAAGGAGACACATCAAAAAACACCCAATAATCCGGTTTTCCACTGGTCAGTTTCAGGGTAAACTGGTCCAGTAGTTTCCCTTCATATTTGATACTTGTTTTTGTTAAAGGGTTGGACTCGCTCACCGGCAGGTTCAGATATACCTGGCCCTTCTGGATTTTGATGCTGCGTAAGCTGTCTTGTGCAAGAACATTACCAGCAAAAGAAGATAACACAGCCAACGATAAGAACACAAAGGTCGATTTCATTTTTACCCTTTTAAGAATGAAAAAATAAGTTATTACTCTGTGTAAATGCTTTTCATTTTCCATGCAGTAAGCGATTTCAATTCAGCATCCCCACCCATGGATTTGATGGAAACACCGTTACTGTCGTCCCTTCCCGGATATACCCTCACCGCAACGCATTGTTTGCCATTCACAAAAACCTCCACAACACTTTTGTCGATAAAAACACGAAGCTTGACTGTTTCACCCGGTAATAATTTTACCGGAGCCGTTTCAGGCGGGCGCATCATTACATCTGGCAGCGTGGATGAATTGGATGTTTCAATTGAAATAAGACTTGCCCGGTGTCTGGCCGCTGCAGGAACAGCCGCTGAGGAAGCATCGCCTGTAAACAAGCGGATAAGGTCCTGCGGCATGGATGCTGTGCCAGGTGCTGCTTTATATTCCAATCCTCCGGAAAATCCTTTTTCTTTATAAAACAAGATCCGTGTGTATTCCTGTTTGCCGGGAGAGCGCAATACGTTTAACTCTACCATCTGCGAAGTTTGAAGATCGATCTCTGCTTCTATTTCCAGGGCATTGCCTTTTACCTGCTTTAATACGATCTCTTTACCTGCAGGAAGTTTCATTGCATCGATCCGGGTGGCATCATAGCGGAGCGACTCAATATCACCGGCCGGTTCCTGACCCAGTTCATCTGCAGAAAGCAGGCTAAGCCTTCTCGGCAGGCTCATAATTTGATTCCATCCTTCTGTGGGGCGCCCCTGGTTCATATTGAAAATAATGATCACTCCACCTTTTCCATCGGGCGTGGCGGAAGGTGCATGCACACCAGCAGGGCTTACTGCTCCATGATTATATTTTCCACCGGAAGTCACCATGAACTTGTCATGTTGCTTATCATAGTCCCCCAAAAGGTACTGTCCTCCGCTCATATGACTGAAGAAATTCATGATGTAGCGGTTTCCTATCGGCCAGAAATAAGGACAGGCTCCATCATCACCGATCTGGGTGAAACGGTCTCCCTGTACAAACTCATGCAGATACTCCCAATTCACCAGGTCTTTGGAGCGGAATAAATAATCAGCTCTTACCGGCCGGCCTCCCGGCCCTTCGGGAACCCTTCCTGCAGAAAGAGCATAATAGATGCCATCCTTTTTCCAAATGGAAGGATCAAAGATGCTATAAGGAAGCGGGAAGCCGGTTGTACTTGTTGAAGGTATCACTGCTTTTCCCGCAACCTTTTCCCAATTCAACAACAGGGGATCATCAGACACGGCTATCATATTTCCGACCCCTGTTCCATGATACATGGCAATAACCCTGTTTTGCTCTACGAGCGTGGAACCGGAATACACCTGTTTTTCCGGGTTTGGATAAATGGCATAAGGCAAATCTCTCCAATGAACAAGATCTTTGCTGATGGCATGGCCCCAATGTTGCCGGGGATCTTCAGGCGGATAGGCCTGGTAAAACAAATGCCAGTTGCCCTGCCAGTAACAAAGGCCGTTAGGATCATTCAGCCGGCCTTCCGGGTTCACGTAATGATATACGGGGCGGAATTTATCTGTCGATAATTTTTTACGTGATTCGTTAAGCCGCATCATCAAAGGATTTGTCTTCAATGCCGCTTCCTGTTCTTCCAGCGTATTCGGGAAACTGAATTTGGGGACCTTTGATGTATAATCCGGCCCATTAGTTTGAGCAGATAGAACACCAGGCCTTAAGATCATTACCGGAAGGCAAAAAAATAAAACGATTATAAACAGAGGTTTTCTTTTCATCATTACCCGTTGATCATTCATAAATATTTTTCATTTGCCATGCTTCAAACAATTTCAACTCACTGTTCTGACCATGGGAAAGCAGGGAAACACCAACAGCATCTTTCCGGCTTGGATACACACGGGCTGCTACGCATTGCTTACCATTTACAAAAACTTCCACCACACTTTTATCAATAAAAACCCTGAGCTTTAAGGTCTCTCCTTCTTTCATCATAAATGATGCTGTTTCCGGTGCCCGCGGATTCACATCCGGGTGCTGCGATGAATTGGTTGTTTCCAGTATAATAAGGTCTTCTCTTACTGGTGGGTTGGAAGCTGGTGGGGCCTGAGCCTGATTAGGCTGCTCCGTTCTGAGCGGAGCGATCTCACCATACCGGTAGTTCCGGCCAGGCCCCATGCCTCTGTCTTTCATGAATACTATACGTGTATATTCTTCTTTATTTTCTGATCGCAATACGTTCAGCTCAAACACCGGCGCTTTTCCAGGATCGATCTCCAGGTTAAGTTCCATTGCATTGCCCTTGATATTTTTCAGCACTATCTCTTTGTTGGCCGGGATGGTCATTGGTTTCACTTCCTGACGGGCATATCTCAACGATTCAATATCACCTGCCGGCTCCTGCAAAATTTCATCTTTTCCTGCCAGCGTCAATCTTCTGGGAAGCGTCATTATCTGGTTCCACTCACCGGTAGGTTTTCCGGGGTTCATATTAAATATGATGATCACTCCTCCTTTACCATCCGGCACTGCAGAGGGGGCATGCACGCCTGATGGGCTTGCCGGTCCAAAATTGAACTTGCCTCCATGGGTGACCACAAATTTGTTGCGCAGCGTATCATAATCCCCCAGAAGATATTGTCCGCCGCTCATGTGACTAAAGAACGGCATAATATACCGGTCCCCTATTGGCCAGAAGTAAGGGCATGCATAGTCATCTCCTATCAACGTAAAGCGATCGTTCTCTACAAACTCATGCATGTATTCCCAATTAGCCAGGTCTTTGGAGCGGAACAAATACCCTACAGGTATCTGCCGGCCTCCGGGCCCCTTCGGCGCTCTTCCTGCGGACAGTGAATAATACACGCCATTCGTTTTCCATATTGAAGGATCAAATACACTATAGGGAAGAGGAAAACCTGTTTTGCTGCGCAAGGGGATAACGGCATTTCCTGTTACTTTTTCCCAATTCAATAATAATGGATCGCTTGAGGTTGCTACCATATTCCCTACTTCTGTGCCATGATACATGGCAATGGCTCGGCCATCTTCCACATATACACTACCGGAAAAAACAGCACGCTCAGGGCTTGGATAGATGGCATAGGGCAGATCTTCCCAATGCACCAGGTCCTTGCTTATCGCATGCCCCCAATGCTGCCGTTTATCTTCCGGGGGATATGCCTGGTAAAACAAGTGCCAGTTGCCCTGCCAATAGCTCAGACCATTCGGATCGTTCATCGTGCTTTCAGGACTTATAAAATGATAGAAAGGACGATAAGGATCAGTTGCCTGTTTTTTACGCGATGCGGCAAACCGCTTCATGAGCGGATTGTTTTTAAGTTCAATTACCTGCTCGTTAAGTGTATTGGGAAAATTGTATTTCGGTACAGGAGAAATATAGGGCGGCTGATCTGCCTGCGCTTGTAAACTATTTCCATAAGCCACGAGCATGAACAAACCTGCCAGCCTGAATATTTTTCCTGTCATTTGCTGATGACGTTTCATATTGGTTTTGTTTCGGGATTAATACTTTGGATTCTGTGTGTAAATACCATCTACCAGGTCTATCTGTGCCTGTGGTATGGGCAGGTACTCGTCTCTGCCTTTAGTAAAAACAGCACTGCTCAGATGGTTCCGTCTTGTTTTTTCTACTGCCAGATAAGCGTTGATGGTTTCTGCTGCTATGCCCCAGCGCACCAGATCAAAGAAACGGGGACTTTCCATGGCAAACTCCAGTCTTCTTTCCCATTGAAGCGCTTTACGGGCATTCTCTTTTGTCCACGGAAGATTGACCCCATCATACTGGGATATTCTATAGCTGGAAAATCCCTGACCTGCTTTAGGATGCCCGGCAGGATAAGTGGTCCATGCTTCGGAAGCTTCTGCCCTTGCACGGATCTGATTAATTAATGGACGGGCCAGTTCCTGTTGCCCCAACTCAATAAGCGCTTCCGCTTTCATCAGCAACACATCATTATATTGTAAGATGTCCCAGTTCTGCGCAGTACCAAAGAAAGCCCCTGCTTTCCTGATCGCATTGGTGCTGGGCAATTGAACTTCCTTCATTGTCAGGAAGCTGCCATATACTGCCGGAGATCTTGCCCAGGAAGGTTGCGCTACAAAGCCTACATCATATTTGAAAGGATGGGATATGATACCTACAGTGTGATCAAGCCGGGGATCAACCGTATTGACCGGCGATTCAAAATCGGCAGGGTTTTTCATTTCCGTATTGTTGAACGTTTCAAATTTCGGAAGCCCTGTAACCATATCTGTTTTAAATGCATTTACAAGGTTTTGGCTCGCCGGGTGAAATGAGCAGCAACCATATTCAGGCGCCATATTATAGTTGAGCCCATGCTCCAGGTCTATCCTGCCAAAAGTGGTACCGTCATCAAAAGAATATTGCACAGCAAATATTGACTCGCTATTATTTTCATAACCATATGTCCATTTCTTTCCATAATTATCTACCAGGCTGTATTTGCCGGAGTTGATAACAGCATCCGTCAAATTCACTACTTCCTGGAGTCTTTCAGGTGTGATGCTGATAACATTATGATCTTCGTCCTGCTTATATGCCTGATACAGTCTCACTTTTGCGAGGTAAGCTGTTGCCGCCCATTTATTGGCCCTTCCTACCTGGAGTTGCGTAGGTGGAAGGTTGTCAATAGCAAATTGAAAATCTTCAGCGATCTTATCCCAGAGCTGATCACTGGTAAATTGCCGGTTGGATATTTTCCTGATCTCTTCCTGGGTGGCCGTATGTTCGATCCATACAGGATAATTGAACAGTCTTTTTAAGATGAACATAAAATGAGCCCGGAGAAAGCGCATTTCAGCCTGCCTCACTTTTTTTGCATTGGGCACACCTGATATAATATAATCTGCATCGGTAATATTATCCAGTTGCCGCAATGCAAGGTTGATCCTTGAAATGTTATTGTAAACGCCTATCCAGGTATTGTTCTGGAACCCGCCCACTGCTGCCGTAACAAGATTATATTGCTCCAGGTCGTTCAACTGACCCTGATCAGAAACAGAAGACCCTCCTTTATAGGCATCATCAGAGCGGATGCTGCCCCATACATAATCACTTGTCCAGGATGCATTCCAGTAACCATTCCCCAGGCCTGCATAAGCAGCGATCACCAAGGCTTCGGAATTAGTGACATTATTCAACTGCTCTGCAGATGCAACACCAGGTACTTTTGCATCGAGGAAAGACTTCTTGCAGGAAGTGGTGGAGATTGCCATCAGGCATATAAGCAGAGCGGGAATTAAAGTATTACGTTTCATAATGAGTTAATTTAAAAATTAAAATCTGGCATCTATTCCTAATGTGAACCGCACGGGCCTTGGGAAAACAGAACCCGGTGTTTCGGGGTCGGTTCCTGTAAAGGCTTTATTCCCTGATTTTTTAAATAATAAAATGGCATTGTCCACTATTCCGAACACCCGCAAGGATGTAAGCCCTGCTTTAGAAATGATATTATTGGGCAATGCATAATTCAACTGGATGGTTTGCACTTTAAAGTAATCACCATGCACAAGGAAATAATCAGAAAGCCTTGTTTCGGAATTTGCATTTACCAGCGAAGCAGCCGGGATAGTCGTGTTTGTATTTTGAGGCGTCCAGGCATTCAGCAATCTTGTTCCTTTATTGGAGCCGATATTAGTACCCAGAAAGTCGGTGAAGGTTTTGGAAGCATCGTTAACGGTAATATTTGAAACGCCACGCATAAAGATGGCCAGCCCAAATCTTTTGTAATTCAATTGCACATTGATGCCATAAGTGAAGCCGGGAAGTTCAGTCCCCAGCCAGTCCTGGTCCAACGCATCGATCACACCATCTCCATTAAGGTCCTTGTATCTTATCCTGCCCACTCCTTTTCCCGGCTGAGCTGCTGCTTTGTTCACTTCATCCTGCGACTGGAATATTCCATCTGTCACATATCCAAAAAATGCGGTGCGGGAATGACCCAGAATGGTTTTTTCCACGTTGCCTGCATACGATCTTACTACAGAAGACGGCAGGTAAGTTATCTTGTCGCTGAACCTGGATGCATTCGCATCTATTGAATAAGTGAGATCACCGGAGCCGCCGCGATATCCCAGGTTAAGTTCAAATCCCTTATTGGTCATTGTTGCGCCGTTCACTGTTTTTACAGCACCTTCTCCCAATGCACCGGGAGTAGGCGGCGTTACGAGTATGTCTTTGGTTTCACGGGTAAAGTAATCAAAGGAACCGGTGAGCTTTTGGTTGAGGAAACCAAAATCAACACCTACGTTGATCTCACTGGTCGCTTCCCATTTCAGATCGGGATTCGCTGTTCTCACAGCAACCCATCCCGAAGGAAGGTTACCTGTATTGGCGCCACCAATATCATAAGCAGATCCGGTAGCCTGATTGCCATTCACTGTACCATAATTGGTCAGATACTGTTGAAAGCGGGAATAGTCACCAATTTCCTGGTTACCTACTTTACCGGCTGCTACCCGCAGTTTCAGATTAGAAAGTGTGGGCGCCAGCTTTCTCATAAACTCTTCCCTGCTCAGCACCCAACCCACGGACGCTGCCGGAAAGAGACCATACCTGTTGTTTTCACCAAACCGGGAAGAACCATCATAGCGGAGAGTTCCTGATACCAGGTATTTATTATTGAATGAATAATTTATTTTTCCAAAATAAGAAAGCAATTGATTGCCGGTGAAGAACCCTTTATTGGTTGCCACGCCTGTGCCTGCACTCAATTGAAAGTATTCCCTGTCTTCAATTGCAAAACCGCGCTTAACGGTTTGAACGATCTGTGTGGTGTTTTTGATCGCTTCCATACCTGCCAGGATACTGAATTGTGATTTTCCTACTGTATAGGAATAATTCGCCGTATTGGACCAGGTCCAGTTCAAACGGTGACGCTGTGCTACTGAATAACTATTGATAAGACGTGTGATGAATCCATGGCGGAATGTGCGCTCGATGTTCTCATCATAGTTCTCTGTATAATCCAGACCGAAATTCGTCCTCAGCATTAAGTTGCGCACAGGTGTTATCTCAACATAGATATTACCAAAAGTCTGCAGGTCGTTGTTTACATCATCCCTGTCCAGATCTGCCAGGAAAACCGGGTTCATACGATCAGTAAATCCCGCGCCAATAGGGCCGGCAAAACTGCCATCGAGTTTCCGCACTGGCAGGATCGGAAGAATAACCCTTGTTAAAGCCAGTGGTGTATTGTTACCCAATTGTCCGGCCCTGGCTGTTCCGTCTGCATTCCAATCTGCTGTAGCGCCCTGGTCATTACCCATAGGCCGTTCGCGGGATTTCAGAATCTGGAAGTTCTCTCCTATTTTAACCTTGTTATTAAAAAGATTAAATGAATTATTTATCCGGGCACTGAACCTCCGGTAATCATTGTTCAGTACAAGACCGGTATTGGAATAATAACCGAGGCTGATCAAAGATGAGCTCCTGGGCCCGCCTGATGCCAGCGTTACATTGGTTTGAGAAATGAGCGCTCTTCTGAACACTTCTTTCTGCCAGTCAGTATTAGCTGAAGGGATATTGGGGTCTCCATTGATGAACTGGACAGGAATGACCTTATCCAGTATCCTGACGCCATTGTCCGTATGCTCTTCAAATGAATACAATGCACTGTGCGCAGAAGTCGGCGAACCTCCGTTAACTGATGCCTGCCATAAAGTAGCACCGAACTGTTCTGTGTTCATCATGGAAAGAGGTCGGTTATAAGATGCGACGGAGATACTGGAGTTGACCGTTACACTCACATTATTCTTTCCCTGCCTTGTTGTTACAATGATAACGCCATTAGATGCCCTGGAACCATAAATGGATGAAGCGGAGGCATCCTTTAACACCTGCACAGATTCAACCGTATTGGGGTCCATGAACTGAAAAATATTAGGATCAGTTGTTGGCACTCCATCTATAACATAAAGCGGATTGGTATTACCCAATGTATTGACACCACGGATCAAGGTTGACCGGGCTGCGCCGCTCGGCGATCCGTCTGATGTTATGTACAGGCCAGGTACCCTTCCCTGGATATTTTGCAAAGTGCTTCCGGAAGAAAGGTCTTTGGTGGAAGCCATATTGACCACCTCTATGGAACCTGTCAGATCGGATTTACGCTGAGTGGTGTAGCCGGTGACCACTACTGCGTCTTCTTCCTTTACGTTTGGCTCCATCACTATATTCATTGCCTGGGCAGCACTCGTAACACTTGCAGTTACCGTTTGCATGCCGGTATATGAAAATGTCAGCGTATCCCCAACGGAAGCCTCGATGGAGAATCTGCCGGCATTATCCGTTAAAGTTATTTTCTGTTTGGTTTGAACAGAAACGCCGGCAAGCGGAGCTTTATCAGCCTTGCCTGTCACTGTCCCGTTTATCTTCTGCTGTGCATACAGAAAAGAAGCCAGCATAAAGAAGATGAGCAAGAAGAAGATTTTTTTCATAACAGCTAGTTTTAAAACTTTGGTGAACTAATAGCAATCATTTGTTTGATTTAAGAATTGACCTGTATACCGGAGGGACCTGATTTTATAAGTTGATAGATCTCTTCTACGTGATAGTCGGGCCAGGCCCCTTTGCGTGAAGCCACCAGGGCTCCCAGGCCGCTGGCAAAATTCAATGCGGTGTCTGGCATCTCGCCAGCAATGATCTGAGAGAGAAAAGCAGCCAAAAAAGAATCGCCGCTTCCGATAGTATCGGCAACCACCACTTTATAACCAGGATGGCGATACCATTTTCCTTTGTAATTGATAACAGCACCGTCTTCGCCCATCGTAACAATGAGTATGGGAATATTGAAGCGGTCCTGCAACAAGGCCATCCGCTCTTCCGTGCTGTTATATTCAACGAACCATCCGGTGATGAGCTCCAACTCGGCGATATTCATCTTTACGATATCCGCTTTTGTCAACAGCTCTTCCACGATCTGCCTGCTGTAGTGTGGTGGACGAAGATTTATATCAAGCACTTTGGTTTGCGCCACTTCCAGCAGGCCCAACAGGGTTTCCCTTGAAGTTCTTTCACGGGTAATAAGGCTGCCAAAAATGAAATACTGCGCCTGCTTTACCAGGTCAACGGAAGCTTCATCAGCTACTATACCATCCCATGCAGCAGGAGATACGATCTCATATTTCATTTCGCCCTGTGCATTGGCTGTAGCATGCACGATGCCTGTTGGCCTGTCATAATCCAGTTGCACATGAGCAATATCTATCTGTTTGCCTTGCAGGATATTCAGCAACTGCTTGCCCCTTTCATCAATACCTATGCGGGTCAGCAGTGCAGGATTTTCTCCCAGTTGATGAAGATGATAAGCCACATTCATTGGAGCACCGCCCGGCAATGCTTCTGTTGGCAAAATATCCCAGAGTATTTCGCCAAAGCACACAATATTGTTGTGAGTGGAATTTGACATAGCAATCTGTTTTGGAATTATTAACTGGTTTGAATGGATTTCTTTTTTTCTTTTTCCGACCGTTTCGAAGAGAGTTGCGCTTCAACCTGCTCCAGCGCCACACCTTTTGTTTCAGGCATTCTGAACAGTACCCATAGCAACTGCAGCACCATCATCAACATGAAGAACAGGAAAATCTTTGCAGGGCCTATCTGCGGGTGATTCGCAAAGAAGGGGAATATGCTGGTGATGATCGCGGCCATGATCCAGTGAACGGAACTGCCCAGCGACTGACCATAAGACCGCACCTGGTTCGGAAAGATCTCTGAAATAAACACCCATATCACAGCACCCTGCCCAATGGCATGCGCTGCAATAAAAATGAAAAGCAGTACAGGCACCACCATGCCACCGAGATATTGAAAATAAAATGCAGCAGCTACCGAGCCAAGGGAAATGATATAACCAATGCTGCCAATGAGCATTAATTTTTTACGGCCCAACCGATCGATCAGGTATAAGCCCAGCATGGTAAATACAAGGTTTACGAATCCTATACCTGCACTTTGTAAAAAAGCAGCGCTCTTGCCAATGCCCGCCAGCTCAAATACACGGGGAGCAAAATAGATGATGGCATTGATACCGGACATTTGGTTGAAGAAGGCGATAAGAATAGCCAGCATGATGGATTTTGCATATCGCTTATTTATAAAAGAGGAGAGACTGACTTTTTGTTTTTCTTCATCAATGTTCTGATGAATGGTTGCAATAGCTTCATCCACACCTTCCGGATCGGAGACTGCCAGTATTTTCCGTGCCTGTGTATAATCATTTTTATGCACCATCAGCCAGCGCGGACTTTCGGGCACAAAAGCCATCAGCACAGTAAACAATACTGCCGGTATGGCCAGGATGCCCAGCATCCACCGCCAGGCATCTTCGCCCATTCCGTTCAACAAGTAGTTGGAAAAATAGGCCAGCAGAATGCCGAATACAATATTGAACTGGAAAGCGGCTACCAGTTTGCCGCGGCTTTTGGCCGGTGCTATTTCGGAGATAAACATGGGTGCTACAACCGAAGAAGCGCCTACACCCAACCCGCCAAGAAAGCGGAAGATCATGAAAGATATTACTTCGGGGGCCATCGCCGAGCCCACGGATGAGATCAGAAAGAGTATGCCGATCCAGACCAGTGATTTTTTGCGGCCGTATTTTTCGGCAGGGATGCCGGCAAACAAAGCGCCGATAATGGTACCATATAATGCTGAAGCGATAGCCTGGCCGTGCACTACATCACTAAGGGCCCACAAATGCTGTATCTCCTGTTCTGCTCCTGATATTACAGCTACGTCCATTCCGAAGAGTAATCCGCCAAGGGCAACAACAATGCTCCAGAAAATTAATTTCTTATTCATGTGGCAAAAGCAATTTCCATGAATATCGCATTTGGGTCATGCAGATCAGGTTCAATTTCAAATCAAAGAGTTTAAAAATTGTTTCATTTTTTAAAATTCATTTATTCTGATGGTTTTTAATCATTTATGAAATAAAACTTTGCTATTGGATTCTGTGGTTATTTAATTTTTATACCAATTTGTTTCAGAATAATTACATTGGTGTTGCTAAAATTCTAAAAGAATTGAAACGATTGCCAACTGCTTTTTACCTTAAACCCCGGTTTTGGGGCAGCTTTTTTCTTTTTGCTGCCCTGTTGGTGCTCATCAACGGCTGTGGTATTCGTAAGGACGGGGAACAATTTAAGATCGGCTTTTCACAATGCGGGGAAACCGATGCCTGGCGGCGTTCCATGATAGAAGAAATGCGGCGGGAACTCGCTTTTCATCCGGGAATAACACTCCTTTATAAAGAAGCCCAGGACGATAGCCGGCTACAGGTGCAGCAGGTAAAAGAGCTGATCGATGAAGATATTGACCTCCTGATCATTTCGCCTAATGAGGCCCAGCCATTAACTCCCATTGTTGAAGAAGCATTTGATAAAGGCATACGCGTGATCGTCGTAGACCGTAAGATCGCCTCTACGATGTATAATAATTATATAGGCGCCAATAATTATGAACTAGGTAAAATGGCGGGTGAGTATGCCGGCCATTTGCTCAATGGCAAAGGCAGGATCATCGAGATCACCGGGCTGCCCACTTCTTCACCAGCTACCGAACGTAACCGCGGTTTTATTGATGCGATAAGTCAATTTCCCGGTATCCGGATCACTGACAGGATCAATGGTGCATGGACAAAAGCCATGGCCAAAAAATCGCTCGCACCGATTGAGAACAAACTGGATTCAACAGATCTGATCTTTGCACATAATGATGTGATGGCATTAGGCGCTCATGAAGTATGCGATTCGCTGGGAAGAAAAAATATAAAGATCATCGGGGTGGATGCATTGCCCGGCAAAGGCGCGGGCATGGAAATGGTAGCATCAAGGATATTAACGGCCTCCATGCTTTACCCTACCGGCGGTGCAGAGTCCATTCGCAATGCTGTCCGGATACTAAATAATCAGCCGGTAAATAAAGAAACTGTTTTAAATACGCTGGTGGTAGACTCCGCTAATGTACGGATGATGAGTTTGCAAACAGACAAGATCATCAGCCAGCAGAGCGATATCAAACAGCAACAGAAGATGCTGCAGGAGCAAAAACGTATCTATAATAACCAACGGACCTATATCTATATATTGGGAAGCGTGTTGCTGCTGGCCATCTGTTTTGCCGGATTGCTTTTTTATTCCCGCATGCTCAACAGGCGTATCAACAGGCAACTCATGCTGCGCAATGCAGAGGTGCAACGTAAAACGGAAGAGCTGATCGAAATGTCAGAAAAAGCCAATGCAGCGCATGAAGCAAAGCTTAATTTCTTTACCAATATCTCACATGAATTCAGGACCCCATTATGTCTGATACTGGCACCCGTTGAAGAGTTGCGGCAAAATCCAAAACTGCCATCCACCACCCGCCACCCACTGGCCTTGATTGAAAAAAATGCTTACCGCCTGCTGCGCCTGGTCAATGAGCTGATCGATTTCAGAAAGATCGAGTTTAAAAAAATGCAGGTCAGGGCGGCAGAGACAGACCTGGTGCTTTATGTCAATGATATTTTACAAAACTTTCAAAGCCTTGCCCATAAAAGAAATATTGACTGCAGGTTGCTTACAACAGAACGGATGCTGAATGTATGGATAGACGAATCCTTATTTGATAAAGTGCTGAATAACCTGCTTTCCAATGCCTTTAAATTTACAGACGATGGAGGTTCCATAACAGTGATCATCCAAAAAGAAGCAGCCACCAACAATGCAGTTATACGGGTAGAAGATAATGGAACAGGGATGAGCGAACAGGAGCTTGGACAAATCTTCGAACCCTTTTTTCAGGGAAGGGATAGCCGGTACAGCGGCTCAGGGCTTGGGCTGGCATTGACAAAGGAATTGGTAGACCTGCATCACGGAAGCATTCATGTGAACAGCAGGAAAGATAAGGGAACAAGTTTTACGATCCTGCTGCCATTGGGAAAAGAGCATTTTTCAGAAAACGAACTGTCAACCGGCAGCATGGAAAGCAGGTCAATACAGAAAGAAGAGCCCTGGCCTGACAATATGGATGATAATGAGCTGCTGGAGGCAGGAGATACAGCAGCAATGCCCGGTCAGCAAACAGCCACTATACTGGTAGTGGATGATAATGCAGAATTGCGTGGCTTTTTGAAAGAGCAGCTTGCGTCCCATTATTTTGTTATGGAAGCCGAAGATGGCATTAGTGGATTGCAGCAGGTCTTTGATCATAACCCTGACCTGGTGATCAGTGATGTAATGATGCCCGGGAAAGACGGTATTACATTTACAGAGCATTTAAAAAAAGATATCAGAACAGCCCATATACCGATCATACTGCTTACAGCAAAAACCTCGGTAGAGCAACAGATAGAAGGGTTAAAATCAAAAGCGGATGCCTATATCACCAAACCGTTCAATCTTTCACTGCTGCAGCATACTATTTCGAATCTGCTGCAAAGCAGGGCTGTACTGAAGGAGCATCTGACCATGGAAATACCACTCGCCATAAAAGGTAACAGAGGTAAAAAAAGTGACCGGCAATTCCTTGTCGAATTTACCGCTATCGTGGAAAGCAATCTCAGCAATGATGCATTTTCAGTAGAAGATATCTGCAAAGCAATGCACATGAGCAAAATGCAGTTGTACCGTAAAGTTAAAGTGCTGCTGGATGTCAGCATTAATGAGTATATACTTAATGCCCGTATTCAAAAAGCCAAATACCTGATACAGCATGATGATCTCAACATCAGTGACGTAGCTTTTCAAACAGGGTTCTCTTCAGCGTCTTATTTTTCTACGGTGTTCAAGAATAAAACAGGGCAGGCGCCGAATGCTTTCAGGAAAAAGAAAGCATAGCGAAGATCGTTGACCTGTAACTAACCGGATATTTTTCAATTATCTTTGAAAACCATGAATGCTTCCCATGCATGCAAAAATTGCGGAAATCCTTTCACAGGCAATTTCTGCCCACAATGTGGCCAATCATCACATGAAGGCAGAATTGATGCCCGCTACTTTCTGCACGATATTCCCCATTCCGTTTTCCATGTAGATAAAGGGTTCTTCTATACGCTTATCTCGCTATTTACCCGCCCCGGCAGCATGCTAAAGGATTTCCTGGAAGGCAAGCGGGTCAACTATTTCCGGCCCTTTGCTTATGTGATCCTTATGTCAACCATTTGTACATTGCTGGTGAACTGGATAGCTGCAGGTATTACAAGCATCTATTTAAAATATAATCCCGGTGGAGCTTTGCCCCACCGGGAAGGTTTCTTTAATCACTATTTCAGTGCCTTCATTTTCCTGATGATCCCCTTTGCAAGCCTGGTCACTTTTCTCTTTCTGCGCCGGAAAAAGTACAATTACTGGGAACATTTTTTGATCAATACCTATATCGCAGCACAATTAAACATTATGCAGGTATTGATTTACCTGGCAGCACTGATCATTATGCTGTTTACCCACCAGTTTGGTAAAATAGATTTCGGCACTTTCATCCCCTTTTTCATGTCAGCCTTTTTATACATATACGGATTTGTATTCGGCTACCTGGTGAGGGACTCTTATAAAACCTGGGTGCTGATACTGCTATTGACGTTAATGAATTTCTGTCTCTTTTTCCTGTATTTCCTGGGGTTTCAATTAACCGGGACGATGAAACCCTGGTAGTTAATTCTTCCAATTACCTTCTTTGGCATTAACCTAACGGCTCAGCCTTAAATCCTGTCTTCCTGATAATTTCCAATACCTGCTCCTGAGAAATACCGGCTGATTTTACAGTAAGCACTTTGTCCTTATTGGTAGTATCCACGCTCCACTCGCAAATGCCTTCGGCATTATCCAGATGAGGTTTTACAGATGCTACGCAACCACCGCAATTGATATTTGTCTTGAACTGAAGATCCTTATTTTCCATTTTACTGATATTTTTTAATGAAATAATTATTATTTACTACAGCAATTTCATCGCCTTTTATTTCTTCCATTTCAAACGCAAACTGTTTGTAACCACACTAACACTGCTCAATGCCATAGCCCCTCCTGCAATCATTGGGTTCAACAGAAAACCATTGACCGGGTAAAGGACGCCTGCTGCAATCGGAATACCGATCAGGTTATAAATGAATGCCCAGAAAAGGTTTTGCTTAATAGTTGATACAGTTTGTTTGGACAGATGGACAGCCTGAGGTATCCTGGTCAGATCTGATGAAATGATGGTCATTTTTGCTACATCCATGGCGATATCACTCCCCTTGCCCATGGCGATGCTCACATCTGCTGTTGCCAGCGCAGTGCTGTCATTGATGCCATCACCTACCATTGCTACCACTTTACCCTGCTGTTGCAGTTCCTTTACAAAATCGGCTTTATGCTGTGGCAGTACTTCAGCCCTGTAATGTTTAATGCCTGTTTGCTGTGCAATGGCTTTGGCAGTGGCTTCATTATCGCCTGTAAGCATATACAGATCAATACCCATCTCTTGCATTTGCTTAACGGCTTCAACAGATGTTTCTTTTACTTTGTCGGAGATCGCCAGCACAGCAAGTGCCTGTTTACTGTTTGCAAACCAGATAATGGTTTTGGATTGCCTGCTCCACTCATCCGCCTGTTGCTGCAATTGTGGGGCAATGGTGATATAATTTTCTGTCAACAGCTTTTTATTGCCTGTAAAATAGGTTTCATTGTTATGAATTGCTTTTACTCCTTTGCCTGTAATACTATCGAACATGGATAAAGAAGTGGTTGGCACACCATCCAGATGCTTTACCACAGCTTCTGCCAGTGGATGTTCCGATTGCTTTTCGATACTCATTAATATACTCTTGGCCGTATCATCATTATTCAACCATTGCATACCTGTAACCTGTGGCCTTCCTTCAGTAATAGTTCCTGTTTTATCCAGCACGATTGCATTCACTTTCTTAGCCAGTTCCAGGCTTTCAGCATCTTTGATCAGGATACCTTTTTCAGCACCTTTGCCTACGCCTACCATAATGGCTGTAGGAGTAGCCAGGCCAAGCGCACAGGGGCAAGCGATCACGAGAACGGTAACGGCTGCCAGCAGTCCCTGCACCACTCCGTTATCACCACCCAGTATCAACCACAGCACGAAACTGAGGATAGCGATACCGATAACCACCGGAACAAAAATGCCCGCGATCTTATCTACCAGTTTTTGCACAGGCGCTTTACTTCCCTGCGCATCCTGCACCATTTTGATGATCTGGGCAAGCATTGTTTCCTTGCCCACTTTCACCGCCTTGAATTGAAAACTTCCTTTTTGATTGATCGTACCTGCAAACACTTTCTCCTTCTCTTTTTTCAATACAGGAACAGGTTCTCCGCTCAGCATGCTCTCATCCACATAGGAGCTGCCGGAAGTGACCAGTCCGTCAACCGCAATCTTTTCCCCGGGTTTTACAAGGATAATATCTCCGGCATTCACGTCTTCAATTGCTACCTGTTTTTCTGCTCCGTCCGGCTGTATTACCATAACGGTTTTAGGTTGCAAGCCCATCAGTTTTTTAATGGCTGATGAAGTGTTGCCCCTGGCTTTTTCTTCCAGTAATTTACCTAAGAGAATGAATGCGATAACAACTGCGGCTGCTTCAAAATAAACGTGCGCATGCAATTCTCTCTGATGCCAGAACTGAGGAAACAGCATATTGAAAACGCTGAACACATAAGCAATGCCTGTGCTTAATGCTACCAGTGTATCCATATTGGCAGAGCGATGCTTAGTCTGCTTCCATGCATTCACGAAGAAATCTTTACCCAGCCACAGCACTACAGGTGTGGCAAAAAACCACATTATTTCGTTGGCATAAGGCATATCCATAAAGAACATACCAATAACTACCACAGGAAGTGATAACAGTATTGCCCAAATGGTTTTGCTTTTGAGTTTTTTGAACTTCTGTGCGTGGATAATCTCCAGCGTCTCCTGTTGTTTGGTTTCATCTTCTATCAACAGGTCATAACCTATGGATTGCACTGCCTTTTGAAGCTTTGAAGCATCCGTTATATCAGGCAGATATTCTACCGTGAGATTTCCTGTAGCAAAATTCACTGAAGCACTGACTACGCCTTCTGCTGCTTTCACAATGCTTTCGGCACTGCCGGCGCAGGAAGCACAGGTCATGCCCAATACAGGAAATGTTTTTACAGCCATATTTTGCATAATTTTCTACGCAAAGTTGGCGATCACACCAATGACAGCTCTTATGGAATTATGGAATTGATTTGTAAGATTTACACCTTATCGAGTGGTTTCCTCTTTTCTTCCCTGATCTGCTTAAAATGGCTGGGGGTTAGGCCGGTAACTTTTTTAAACTGGTTGCTCAGATATGCCACACTGGAGTAGTTGAGCTTGAAAGCGATCTCGCTCAGCGATAACTCATCATACACCAACAGCTCTTTCACCTTTTCAATTTTTTGGGCTATAAAGTATTTTTCGATGGTGGAGCCTTCCACATCAGAGAAAAGATTGGACAGATAGTTATAGTCGTGATTCAGCTTCCTGCTTAATATATCAGATAAGTTGACCTTCCCATCATAATCCTGGTGATGTATCATGCCGATGATAACATTCTTTATCTTTTCGATGATACGTCCTTTTTTATCATCAATGAGTTCAAATCCCAAAGCAGTCAAAGCTGTATTCAGTTTAGTTTTTTCTTCAGGGCTTAGGTTTTTTTCAAGCTCTGCTTCACCCAGTTTTACACTTTTAACAGATAATCCCAGATTTTTTAATTCAGTTTCCACTGCCGATATGCAGCGGTTGCAAACCATATTTTTTATGAATAGCGTGGACATAATACAACTTCTTAATGACAACAAAGTACGTGTAATATTCTGCCTTTTCGCAGTTGGGACCGCTACAAAAAATAAATGATTTATTGCTTTGGGGTATCCGTAATTGCCTAAAAATTCATATATTCAAAAGACCTTATCACCCAATAACCCTTATCAAAAATGAAAAGAACGCTGCAATCAATGCTGTCATTGCTTATTGAACAGCATTCAACTCTTCAAACCTTCAGGGACTTCCATTTGCCTGACCGGTCATTGCTTTCATCCATACATAGCCCAACTGCAGGACTTGTGCCATCTTAACAGACCGGTAACACCATAAGTTCTATAACAGTGTAAATATTTTTTCTTTATGAAAAATATGCTGCTTTTCCTGCTGCTTTTGATGATCTCCTATTTTAAAAGTCATGCACAAACAGTACCCGGCTTTAAAGAACTTTTAGATAGTGCAATGGCAAGAGATGCTGATCTTAAAACGCAGCTCACCAAAAACAAGACCACTGATCTCGATCATCAAAGGCTGAAAGACGCTTCTCTGCCAACACTGGAGATAAGCGGAATGACCGGTTATATGAATGCTACCGCTCATCTTCGTTCTCCCGAAATAAACCTCGAACCTTTCTTAAGCATTCCTGAAATCACATCCGGCAATAACATCAATGCTTCCGGTTTTTCCGGACTGGCAAAAGCTGATGCAAAAATGCTTTTATATTCCGGAGGGAAAGTAAATCAGCTTAAGAAAGCCCTGGAAGAAAAAAAGCAATCAGAAACCATTTTATTAGAGAAAACCAGGGATGAGGTAATCGCTACTCTTTCCAAAGCTTATGATCAGTTGGCACTGGTACATCAGTCAGGAAAGCTGCTTGACGAAGCAAAGAAAAGATTGGACGCATATCGCAAAACAGCAGACAAAGCGCTGGGCTATGGATTGATCACTCCTTATGATCATAAAAAAATAGAGCTGGCACAGGCCACGCTTGATGCTAAAGTGGCCAAATATGAAGGAATGAAAGAGCTATTGCTAACACAGCTTGAAGTGCTTACCGGTGTTGACAAAGCCCGGCTCCGGTTGATAACACCTGCTTTGGAACCGATCTCTTTTCCTCTGCCACAAAAAACAATAGAAGAACGTGCTGAGATCCGAGCGCTCAATCACGGTATCAATGCTGCTGATCTTAAAATAAAAGCTGAAAAAACCTGGTGGGTCCCTAAAGTGCAATTGATGGCCTCCACAGCTTACATCGGGCGTTATAATACCAGGATCAAATCCTCAGAAAATATCATTCCGGCCATTCCCTCTATCAATTATCCTGGCAGGAAACTGGACTGGCGCCCATCCAGCCTGAATATCTTTCCCTTCTTTACAGCAGGTGTCGGATTTAAGTGGGATGTTTTTGATGGTAGGCAGGGGAAATATGCCATCAGGCAGGCGCAGATAGACCGGGAGCTTTTACAAAACCAAAAGGAAGATGCTTTGCGTAAGCTAACCCTGAACCAGGCCAATAACCAATCCAGCTATGATATTTCCAATTCACAGATCGCATTAAAGAAAAAACAAAAAGAGCTGGCTCAAAACGCGCTGACACAGGCTGAAAAAGAATTCCGGTATGGCCTTGCAAAATCAACACAGTTGATAGATGCAGAGAATGACCTGGTAGCTGCAGAGCTGGAATATCAAAACGCTATTTTCAACCAGCGCAGGGCTGCAATAGAATTGATGCGGTCTACCCAGGAGCTGGACTTAACAAGATTGTACTGATACATCGTTTTCAGACCCGGATACTAAAATGATCAATAACATTTACAAGTATAAAATGAAAGCCAATAGTTATATCACTTTGACAGGCTTACTGGTGCTGGTAAGCTGCTGTGGAGCAAAAAAAGAACAACCCAATTCTTTGGAGGGAAAGGCCCAGAAGGAGGTTATTTCCTTTGCACCCAAAGTGACCGGCCGTATTCTGAATATCTATATAAAGGAAGGGCAGACAGTGAAGAAAGGTGATACGCTGGCACTGCTGGATGTGCCTGAAGTTTCTGCAAAAATTGCGCAGGCACAGGGCGCCGTAAATGCTGCATCGGCACAGGAGCAAATGGCCCGGAATGGAGCCACATCCGATCAATTGAAACAGTTGCAGGCCAAATACAACGGGTTAAAGGAACAATACGAGTTTGCAAAAAAATCATTTGAGCGCGCCTCCAATATGTATAAAGACAGTTTGATGGCACCGCAGGCCTATGATGAAATGTATGCCAAAGTTCAGGGTGCCAAAGCACAATACGATGCAGTGGCAGCAGAGCTGGATGATGTAAAAAAAGGGACCCGCGCCGAAAGATTAGCTATGGCTGTAGGACAGGCTTCACAGGCAAAAGGTGCTTTACAGGAAGCCCATGTAGCTTACTCCGAACGGTATGTAATAGCCACCAATGATATGGAAGTGGAAACCATCAGCCTGAACACGGGAGAGCTGGCCACTGCCGGCTTTGCACTGTTCAACGGATACCTGCCCGGCAGCACGTATTTCCGCTTTACTGTACCTGAAAGCAAAATAGGACAGTATAAAAAAGGACAGGATGTAAAGTTGCAGGTGGTTTATAATAAGAACGAGATAGAGGGAACGATCTATTACATTAAACAACTAACGCGCTACGCCGATATAACTACAGCCTATCCCGACTACCAGTTGCAGGATGCTGTTTACGAAATTAAAGTGCAGCCAAAGGATATGGACCAGGCCAAAGACATTCTGGTAAATGCAAACGTGTTCCTGAAACAGTAATCGTATGAAAGAATTTTTCCGACTGCTGAAACGCGAATTCAAACTTTTCATCGGCAATTCCACTTTGCGGTCAGTATTTTTTTTGGCGCCCGTTCTATATGCCACGCTGCTCGGTTCCGTTTATAAAAGCGGGAAAGTGGAGAATATTCCTGTCATTGTAATTGACCAGGACAATACGCCGCTTTCCAACCAGTTGGTATCAATGCTGGAAGACAATAAAAATATCAAAGTACTTCGCTACCTGCAGGAGCCAGCCAGTATAAAAGATGAAGTAAGCCGCCGGGAAGCTGCAGCAGTGGTAATGATCCCTGATAGATTTGAGGCCGCCATGCTTCAAAAAAGATACCCGGAGATCAATGTGTATGTAAACACAGGGAATATGATGACGGGCAATTTTGCCAGCAAGGCTTTACAACTGACCATCGGCACATTTTCCGCAGGAGCAGCTATGAAAGGGCTTCAGAAAATGGGAATGAGCCCCACGCAGGCAGCCAGGCAGTTCGAGCCGTTCAAGACCAATTATATTACCCTTTTTAATACCACCAGCAATTATCTCATTTTTATGTGGCCGGCGATGCTGGCCGTGGTATTGCAACAGGTTATTTTACTGGCAATGGCAGTGAGTTTTGCGGCAGAGTTCCAGCGCGGCTCTTTTGTATCCGAATACCGCTCCATGCGGCGATGGGCATTTCCTATCATGCTCATTAAAGTAATTCCCATTTGGGTATTTTCTGTTTTTATCGTGGCCTTTTATTATTGTATGCACATCGTGTTCCGGGTACCGCTGCCAGAAGGCATTTTATATTTTATGTTGCTTACAGCCTTGTTTGTGGGAAGTGCTTCATTTTTGGGTGTGTTCATCAGCATTCTCATTCCCGATGCCTTAAAGGCTACACAAATATTGATGGTACTGGCTTCGCCGGCGTTTATCATCAGTGGTTTTACATGGCCTTCAAGTGCAATGCCCGGCTTTGTACAATTCCTGGCAGACATTATACCGCTCTCGCCATTTCTGGAAGCGTTTAAAATTTTATTGATCCAGAAAGGGTCAGCAGCGCTCGTTGTTCCCTATATGAAACATCTGTGTATTTTACTATTGGTTTATGCGTTGCTGGGTTGGATCGCTTTGAAGATCAAATTATGGATACTGTACAAACCCGTAAAAAAGGCGCATCTATCCCAGTAAGAGGAAGGCAAAACCATAAAATCATCGTTTTGATGCCTGACAAGTCTCCATCAATGCAGGCTTTGCCTGATATTTTTTATCTTTGCGCCCACAAAAAATGCTTTAACATGAGTGAACTAGCTCCATGCCCATTATGCAAATCAACCTATACTTATCAAATGGACAGCCTGCTTGTATGCCCGGAATGCGGACATGAGTGGAATCCTGAGGAAGCAGTTGAAAATGCAGATACATTTGTGGTGAAGGACTGCAACGGGAATATCCTTCAGGATGGAGATACCGTTGTAACAATAAAGAACCTCCCTGTAAGAGGATCATCTCAAAGCATAAAAGCAGGCACCAAAGTAAAAAATATCCGTTTGGTGGATAGTGATCATAATATCGATTGCAAGATTGACGGATTTGGCGCAATGGCGCTCAAGTCAGAGTTTGTGAAAAAGGCATAGCCCATATTTGTATGGGTGGGTAGAATACTCACCCTCTTTATGGAAAATCATAATAATAGCGTCTTTTTACAAACACACACCATCCATGGGACGCTATTTTTTAACTCCCCTGATAATCGGGATGATACTGCCTCAATGCACCCAAACTACTACTCTTCCAGTTTACACAACCACAGGACAAATACCATTACCCAACGGCTATACAAGAATAACCGCACAGGCCGGTTCCTTTCCCGAATGGCTTCGCCGGATAAAACTCAAATCTGATAATACGGTTTACCTATACAATGGCGTGCCCAAACAGAACCAGGATGCTCATTTAGCCGTACTGGACATCAGTGTTGATAATAAAAACCTGCAGCAATGCGCCGATGCCGCGATACGCTTGTACGCCGAATACCTTTACGGCCTGAAGCAGTATGCGAAGATCTCTTTCAAAGCTACCGATGGCACAACAATGGATTATCAAAGCTGGCGGGAAGGTTATCGTTTTGTATTACGTCAAAACCGGCTCCAAAAACAAAAAACAGCACCGGCATCGGATACGCGTAAAAGCTTTGATCAATACCTGGAAACAGTGTTCAGTTACGCCGGCACTTTATCACTTAGCAAGGAATTGAAAAAAGTAAATGATATAGCTGATATAAAAGCCGGTGATATATTTATTGAAGGAGGCAGTCCCGGTCATGCTGTTATCGTAATGGACGTGGCCAGCAATTCAGCAGGTGAGAAAATATTTATGCTGGCGCAAAGCTATATGCCTGCTCAGGATATCCATATCTTAAAGAACCCGCAGAACGGGACAGCCTGGTATACTACCAATTTCGGCAGCCATCTTCGCACACCGGAATGGATATTTGAAAGAAATACGCTGCACTGTTGGAAATAATTAAAATCTTTTATTGGAGTTAATACACTGTTTGTCGGACTGATTACCAGTTAAGGAGTCAACTGTATCCCATACCTTTGATAAACAAAAATTACAGTTGCTGTAACTCCCTATTTTGATATGGCCAAAACCAGACTTTCCGAGCAAAGAGCAAGACAGGTTGCGAAAGACCTTTTAAAATTTAGAAACTGGAAAATTGATTCGCTGAACAAAGGAGGCCAATGCATTGAAGAAAATGAATACAAAAACTTTGCTCATCTTGCCAGGATCTTTACAGGGAAATCAAAAACCGGAGATGGTTACCCCGATTTTCTGCTGATTAACTCTTCTGTTGGGCAAAAACCTTTATTAATCATTGAAACAAAAGCAGAAAGTTCACAGATAGAGAACGCCATTTCAGAAGCCATTCATTATGGTGAAGCCTGTTCGGAATTTGAGCACGAGGTTATTTGCGTAGGCGTAGCCGGTGGTGAAAAGGAATTATGCAGCATTGTAGTAAAACGGAAAGTAAAGAATAAGTGGGTTGAACTCACATTAGATGGTGAGCCTATCGATTGGATACCCTCTCCGGAGCAAACCATCAGGATACTGGCATCAAAAAACCTGGTAGAAGTTCATCCGGAAAAACCTGGTGCGGCGATACTGGCTGAACAGGCAAACAGGTTGAATGAAATCCTGCGGGAATGTAAGATCAAGGATGAGTTCAGGCCTACTTATATAGCTACCTTCATGCTGGCTTTGTGGAAAGGAGACGTATCTGTTTCTCCCAATGTTGTGCTCACACAAATAAATGCCAATGCCCAGCAAGCACTTAGTGATGCCGGCAAGCCAAAACTCAAGGGCAGCCTCCGGGTGGATTCAGAGAACAGACTGCTCGCAGCCAAAGCCTGGGAAATTATAGATATCCTGAAAAAGCTGAACATCCAGTCTTTTATAAGAGAGCATGATTATTTAGGACAGTTGTATGAAACCTTCTTCCGCTATACAGGCGGCAATACAATTGGTCAGTATTTCACTCCCCGGCATATTATAGAATTCATGTGTGATATACTGGAAATATCACCCAGCCACAAGGTATTTGATCCGGCCTGTGGAACAGGCGGATTTTTGATCGGTGCTTTAAACAGGATGGTAAAAAAAACAAAGCGCCCCTATGAAGAAGCAATAAGCCTTGTAAAAGACAACCTGTTTGGAATAGAATCAGAACCGGCTACCGCCGCTTTATGTATCGCCAATATGATCCTGAGAGGGGATGGAAAAAGCGGGATAATAAAAGATAATTGCTTTGAGAATTTAAAATACCCCAACACTGAAGTGGATTTCGTGTTGATGAACCCGCCTTTTCCGTACGATAAAAAGAAAGACACTCCTACTACAGATTTCCTGGACAGAGGATTGGCCAGCATCAAAAAAAGAGGGGTCCTGGCTGCAGTTGTTCCCTATTCTTTACTGGTAAACACAACCGAATGGCACCGGAATATTTTAAAGAATAACACGCTGCATTTTGTGGCCACTTTGCCGCCCGATGTTTTTCAACCGTATGCAGCCTACAATACAGCCGTCCTTATGATACAGAAAGGAATTCCGCATGAAGGCAAAAAAGTTTTCATGGTGCGGATCTCCAATGATGGTTTCAAACTAAAAAAGAATACAAGGATAGAACGGCCGGGCAACCAGCTACCGTTGTTGTTAAAAGCGTTTCAGTCCAGACAAATAGTTCCTGAATTAACTGCGCTGGAAAAAATAGATAAGGACAGCCTGGAATGGAGCCCGGAAAATTATATTCGGAATGCTATTCACTCCGACGAAGATTTTATAAAGGGGCTTGAAACGCATATGCGTAAGCATGCTTCATTTTATATCGCCAACGGAAATAAGTTGGTCAGTAATTCAACAGCAGAGATCAGTAACGGTGAATTGACCTCTTCCTTATTTTCAGATGATACTTCCATTCAATTGGATAAGATCAAAATGAGCGGATTTGTTATTGCTGAATATTTCAATGTAGTGCTTGGGGGCAAGGATGAAATTGAAGATCTTGAAGAAGGCCGTTTTCCCAATGTGTCTACAAGCGAGTACATGAATGGTGTCACTTCCTGGAAATCGCCCAACCATCTTTATCCCGCTCCGTCCATTACCGTTGCAACGGATGGAAGCACCTGCTCCAGCTTCGTTCAGGAATTTCCCTATTATGCTTTTTATAAGATAGCCATTTTAACTCCTAAAACTGAAATACCTGTCGATGCGTTTTATTATGTTTCGTATCTGCTGACAAGGGAAAGATGGCGTTATGTGTATGCCCGTAAATTCGGAAAGCAAAGAATTAATAATACAACCCTGATCGCCCCGGTGGATCAAAAAGGGGGACCGGATTTTAAACTGATGGCTAAAATCATCCAATCGACCAAAGCTTACCCGGTGGTCAGGTTATTCAGGGATAAGATGGCCGAAAATCCGGCAATAGATCTTAAGAGCCGGTAATTAAGACAGACAGTGAATTCATAAAAGCCGAAACACCCTGTACATATAAAAGCTAACACAGATCCCCATTGAACCCGGATATCCAATGGGAATATCAGTAGGGAGACCGGGAATAAAGATATCATGTGAATGATACAAAGGGGAAACGGGATAGATATCAATGGAAGACGGTTTGGTTGAAGCAGCGCTGGTGTCTTTAGCTGCTTTTTCTCCATCATTACAGGAATACATCATGAATGAGCCGGCCAGTAAAGCAAGGGCAACAAAGATCCTGCGCGAATAATTCATTTGCGTTTTCATGTTTGTATGAAGATTATTATGTAAAAGATATTATTAAGGCCCGGGAATGCTATTCCTCTTTAGAATACTCCAGTATATCTCCCGGCTGGCAATCCAATACCTTACAGATCGCTTCAAGCGTGCTGAACCGTATAGCTTTTGCCTTACCGGTTTTGAGAATGGACAGGTTGGATAATGTTAAGCCAACTTTTTCGGAAAGTTCATTCAGCGACATTTTCCTTTTAGCCATCATTACATCAAGGTTAACAATAATCGGCATTGGTTAAACGGTTAATTCATTTTCTGTTTGTATTTCGATCCCTCTTTTTAAGATCTGTACGATCACCAATAATGTAACGCCCATAAACAGCCAGATGCTCGCTCCCTCTAAACGTAACTGATGTACATCCGGCATATTCACATTTTGTTTGATTAGCCATTCAGCATACTTGCTACCCCACCAGCAGAAAAAGCCAATGAATAATGCCAGGTATGCCAGCAGGGAGATAAAACGGGTCAGTTCTTTGTTGAATGGTTGTGCCATATTCAGCTTCTTATCATGCAGGGTCTTTATGATCAGGTAGAACATGAGTGCTTTCAATACAGCAACAATGATTATGAAGAATGCCTGAACAAAGAAATGTCCTCGATCGTATTGCAAAAGGCCTGAAAGGTCAGCACCCATCCAATAGCTCTTTGCTCCTACGGGGTTTAGGGCCAGGGCATAAAACGTATTAAAGATGACCCCACCAGCTTCAATACCTAAACCGGTAAATATTATCCATGAAAGTATAAGCAGCATTATCAGGAGGTGTCTTGTCGTGATCTTAATTTCCATATTTGTCCATTTTAAACATTGGTAGCACAAATATAGATAAATATTTATCGAAAAACAATAAAAATAATACGAATTTCAGAAAATAGGAGAAATACTGTTCTAAGTAGTTAAGGGCCAGGCCAAACCCAGCGGGACAAACACCACCGCAGGAGAAATTGTTTTAGTTTGAATGGAGTTTTCTTTGCTTTCACGCTTTTTCTACCTGATGTGTAAACAAACAAGCCAGCCATCAAAATTCTTTTTTTAAATTCATGGTATCAGGAAATTCATATACACGCTTATTGCAAACGGTATATGCCAGGACCAATGCTTCATACTTACCAGCACAGAAGAATACATTCTGTTGATCTTCTTCGTGGCGCCATTATGTTGCTGATGGCCATTGATCATGTTCGCGTGTATTCAGGCATTCCTGCCGGAGGCCCTGATCCGGCCATTTTCTTCACGCGTTGGGTCACTCATTTTTGCGTTTCAGGTTTTGTATTTTTTGCCGGAACATCGGCTTTTCTGCTGGGGCAGAAACTGGGCAACAGGGCTGCTTTATCAAAATATCTTTTGACCCGTGGCCTGCTCCTCGTTTTACTGGAACTGACATTGATCCGGTTTTGCTGGACGTTCAATCTCGATTTCAAATCATTTATGCTGGCCGGTGTTATCTGGATGCTTGGCTGGTGCATGGTCTTACTTGCTGCAGCAATATGGCTTCCGTTACGGGTGATCTGGATCAGCGGGCTTATCATTATTGCAGGGCAACAGGTTTTTGGATGGGTGCCTGCAAGTATTCACTGGTGGAACTTCTTTTATACGGTTGACTACGAAGGTGTACAATGGATCAATATTCTCTATGTACTGCTTCCATGGATCGGTGTGATGATGGCCGGGTATGGCTTTGGACGTTTACTTCAATTGTCACCAGCACTTGTGCGGCGCGCCTGTTGGTGGATCGGGCTTTCAGCTATTGCACTGTTCCTGGTGATCGGTAGTCTGCAGATTATGAATGGTCCGGAGAATGAAATGCCTTTTATTCTCAGATTGCTTAACCAACAGAAATATCCGCCTTCACAGTTGTTCCTGCTTATGACACTGGGACCGATCATTGCATTGGTGCCTTATGCAGAAAAAGCAAAGGGCTGGTTGGCTGATGTGCTGTCTGTATTCGGCAGAGTTCCGTTCTTTTATTATGTCTTGCATATACTGGTTATCCATCTTGCCGCCCTGGGGGTCAATCTTATAAGAACGGGAAGCATGCACCAGGATTGGTATCAAACTGCTCCATATACCCGCATAGCCGAAGATCAGCAATGGCCATTACCATTATTATATATTGTATTCATCCTGGTAGAAATATTCCTGTACTGGGTTTGCCGTTGGTATGCCGCTTATAAAGCCAATCACCCGGAGAAAAAATGGCTGAAATACCTGTAATAGTTAAGTAGCCCTGCAATAAACCGTTAAAACACGGTTGAAAACGGCCCTTCCCCATTTTACTTTCACACTGTCACAAGATACTCTTCCACCAATACCTCCATTATGTCAGAACTTATAAAGAAGGGCTGCTTCTTTATTGGTATTGCCGCCCTTTTATTTGCCTGTGCCGCCTCTTTGGATAAGAAAGATGGTGTAGAACAATATTCACCCCGTTTGGATAAGATCAAGCAGACCGAACGGGGTTATCTGTTTTTTAATAAAGGCAACAGCTTCAGCCCGGATTATGATACCATACCTGTTTTGTATAAACTGATTGACAGTCTTGCAATTTACCAGGGTGATATTATTCTGGGTCACTCGGAAATGCTCAGGTTAACCAGGGAAAAGTTTTTCAAAGGTGTTGATATTAAATCCTTATCCACTGACCTGAGCGAAAAGCTTTGGCCTTCCGGAAAGGTTTTCTTCAGAATTGATATCAGTGTTAACAGGTGGCGTGCTACCATTCTTGAAGCTATTGCTGAATGGGAATCCAATACCGATCTGAAGTTTATAGAAATTCAGAACAGAGGGGGAGATTATATTGATTTTATAAGAGGTGAGGGATATGCTTCTTCTATCGGGCGGCAGGGCAACAGGCAAGTGCTTTATATCGATGCAGATCCGGAAAAAGGAAAGATCATGCATGAGATCGGGCACGCCGTAGGGCTATGGCATGAACACTCAAGAAAAGACAGGGACAACTTCATTAAAGTGATCCCGGAAAACATTGAGGAAAACCATGAGCTGGATTTCGACATACAATGCTGCGATGTAAGCACTCAGCATACCCAATATGATTACGGAAGCTTAATGCACTATCCTAAAGATGCTTTTGCCAAAACAGGGAATACCATTGAACCTAAGGAGAACGCTGAGATCGGGCAACGCGAGAGATTAAGTGAAACAGATAAAGCCGGAATAAAAAACCTTTATAAATAAAGAATATGAAATACGCATTTTTAACCTTATCTATCTTCTCCTTTATGCTGGCCGGTGCTCAGAATGTGGAGCAACGCGACTTTATTAAAGTGCAGCAAACATTTAAAGTAAGCCTGGCCGAACTCACCACTTATGGATACGGGAGTTCAAGCACCGGGGCCAGTCCCGAAAGGCAGCCTATTGCCAGTGAAAAAGATGCTGAAATATTTTTGGATAAGCTGGTTTTCAACAGAAGAAGGGATTTCAATGTAGACGTTGCAAAACACCTGGAAAACTCATTGACAAAATATGCAAATGGCTCAGCTATCCTTTTCTTTCAGCAACCCTTTGATACCAAAAAGCTTTTTGGTAGCCCTGCGGCAAAAAAAATAAATGACGAGTATAGAAAAATCTGTGAAGAGGCTACAGATCTGAAAAACTCGTTGACGGAGATACAGAAAAAGATCAAGGAGAATATCCAGGGAGGTACTGCAAGGAAAACAATTGTCAGCACACAGCTCAGCCCGTCTTTTGTATTGGAGCTTAATCAACTCAGAAATCTTGAAGCGTCTTATCTGTCACAGATCAAGGAACTTGAAACAAAAATGGACCAACTCAAAGAAAAATTTGCCGAAGCAAGGGACCAGATCGTTCAGGAAGAAAAGATAGAGTCGTTTGTTTTAAATAAAGAAAAACGGATGGACTCAGATGTTGAGTTTTCCAATTACCTGCTTGAAAAAGATGATATACTGCTGGTACTACTTGGTGGTGAAAACGGGTTAGGTAAATCCAAAATAAAGCTGGAACATCTCCCTACATCCTTTGAAATTGCATTAAACGATTTAAAAGACCTGGCCGTTGCAACCGGCGTGAAGCTCCCGGCATATGCAGATGACAACAAATGTAAAATTCCAAGCCCTGAAGATTCTGTTGCTATCAGCTTCATCTACCTCAAGAAAAACAAGATCAAATTCCCGAGCCTGATCACCCTGTCAAACGAAAAATTAAAATCCGATCTTAAGTTTGATATCCACGAAAAAACCTACCTGGGAATAAAAGTAGGTGTAAGCGTGCTGGCCAATATAGACCGTAAACAATTTTTACTGGAAAATGATGAACTCACCATAAAACTGGATTCTGTTCAGAAGCAGGAATGGAAAGCCAATCTTATGGCTTTCTTTGAGATCTATCCTTTTGGCCGTGATATTGACCGCATGTCTTCCATCTTCAAGCACGAAAAAAGTGTTCCTTTCACTCAAAGGATCGGTATTGCGGCCGGTATCCGGATCTCCAATGATCCTCTCCAAACCTTTTTTACAGGTTTCTCCATAGCCCTGACAAAAGAATTCAGCGTTACGTTTGGAACGGCCTTCAACAAAGTGCCTGAAGATGTGACAGCATTGCCTGTTGGAGAAAATGCTACACTTGATTATCTGAAGAAGAACGCGGCAGAAGAACGGAAAATGAATTTCTATTTTGGCCTTGCTATATCGCCGGGAGGAATGATCAAATTATTGGGGTTAAAAAAATAAGTTATCGTACAGGAGAAGGGCTGCGGAAGAAACTTTATTTTGATTTTCATACCATCTAATCATCAAAAACGGTCACTCACTCAATTTAGTGATTATCTGACACACACCTTCAGGTAGTTTTGCTGAAAATTATAAGTAAACCCCGGCTGGCAAAAAAGTCCACAGGGGTTTACTTTTAGCAACCAAAAAACTTATCCCATGAATTCATTGCACCGGCAATTGTTCAGGCAGGGAAAACCTATTCCTGTAGCCGATACCGTTACCAACAGATTGCCCGGGGAACGATGGAAAACCGTTCCCGGTTTCGAAGGTTTATATGAACTGTCTGATCATGGAAGATTACGCTCGCTGAGCCGCTGGGTCTATAGCGAGAACAGGCCCGATACTTACCGGCCGGGAAGGATCATCCAGTTGAAATATTCTGTCTATTCCAAACAGACCAGGAATAAATCGGGACTCGATATCCAGATGAAATTGCATAAGGACGGCAACCGGTATATGCTATCCGTTGCCCGGTATGTATACTATTTGTATGTGGCGCCATTTGATCTGAATGACCACCGGTTGATCGTACGGCGTAAAGACGGCAACAAACTCAACTGCCACTACAGGAACCTGCGGCTTGATCCATTGAGCGATGTGATCAAAGAAGGTTTTGCTGCAAAAACCAGAAGGTCTGTTTTCCAGGACCAGGCAAAGCCTGTTCATCAATACACGCTGGACGGAAAATTTATTAAGTCCTACTCTTCTGCGGTTGAAGCAGGTAAAAAATTGGGCATTCCCTCACTTTATATCAATGATGCTGCCCGCACCAAAGTAAGACCGGCCGCTAAATTTTACTGGCGGTATGGCAAACCCCGGACACGCATACAGGTAACGGCTTTTAAAGAAAGGCTGGCCCATACCCTGCGTGTGCAAAAAAGAAAAGTAGAGCAACTTACACTGAAAGGAAAACTGCTCCGGACCTTTGACAGTGTAATGCAGGCTGCCCGCTCTGTGAACTCACTCTCCGGTTCCAATATTTCTTTTGTGTGCCAGGGAAGATTGAAATCATCCAAGGGATATAAGTGGAGATATGCCAAATAAAAAGAGGACGCAATATTGCGTCCCCTGCAATGATAGAAATTCTTTATTTCGTTAACCGCTGTGCAAACAGCCAGCTCAACAGATCCGGTTCCCCGAAAGCCGGGTCCCAGCTATTATGATTTGCTTCAGGATAAACCGTGTACTTCACTGTAGCGCCTGCCTTTTTCAGAGCCGCCTGCATTTTATCTGAAAACTCCGGCCGCACCACATCATCTTTTGCACCATGGAATATCCACCATTTTGTTTTCTTTAATGCCATTGCTGTGGCAGGGTTTGCTCCTCCGCAAATAGGTATGGCAGCGGCAAAAACGCCGGGCTTTCTTCTTACGATCTCAAATGTGCCCATTCCTCCCATGCTGAGTCCCATTACATAAACCTGCTCCTTTTTTATTTTATACCGGGCCTGCAGATTATCTGTAAGGGATAAAAGCAGTTTCATCGACAAGGATGCTTCGCCATCGGCCACAAAATAAAACTCACGCCTGCCTTTTGCATCGGCAATAGTTTGCACATTGCTCCAGTAGCTATTGGCTGCACATTGCGGGAATACCACAATAGCAGGATATTTTTTACGGATACTGTCCCGCAGAAATAAGGAGCTGCCATTGTTGAGCTGCTTTTCGTTGTCTGATCCGCTTTCTCCGCGGCCATGCAGGAATAACACCAAGGGATATGCTTTCGTGGTATCATAGTTCTCCGGCAGGAGAATGCGGTAAGGCAATGTATCTCCATTTTGTATGAACCGGAATTTTTCAAACAAAGACCGGTCCTGGGCCTGAGCTACGCTGATCGATCCGAGGCAAATAAACAGCAGTAATCTTTTTATCATACAGTAAAAATAAGAATGGACGGTTTATTTCTGGCTATTTAAGATGGGGGCTTTGAAAACCCAGTTTCTTCAATCCCAACTTTACTTCCGGACAGCTCATGAACAGGTCCCATAATAATCCCGATCTGTAATTTTCCATCATCACTACAATCGGGCCCTGATCAATCGCCAGGTAGCGGGCAGGGAACCAGTTGTCCGTTTCGCTGAACGCATCATAAAATCCGTACGGCCCCCAAAGCTTATCCTTCATATCATTATACCAATTCTTCATTGCTGCCATCGACTGCTCAGGCGTATAAGGAAAGGAAGCAAGCGCTGCTGTTGGTGCGATCACGCCCAAATCCCTTTGCTCTGCCGGCGCATGTCCTGAATAACCTTTTACTGAATAGCTGGAAGTAAGTCCCCAGCTATCGGGGCCATATCCTTTAAAACCCTTTATATTGTTCACACACCATTGATAATTGATCAATGCCTGGTGCTGGTTTTCCATCCAGTAATCAGCATACTGATCTTTCAATCCACGGGGATCCAATCCCAGGTAAGAATAATGCGCCCAGAACAGGGGCCCTCCGTTCTTTGATCCATGATGGCGCAACTGCATTTTATATCCCAGGGCTTCGCGTGGTTCTCTTATTTTACCGCTATCGGCCCAACCCTGATGATACACTTCTGCAGGCACTCCATGCGTTGGGGAAGATGCTGCGAGCACATACATTATTAAACATTCATTGTAGCCTCGAACGGCAAAATTCATTTGCCAGTCATAATTTGGGCTCCAGTGCCAGTACAGTACGTTCTTTCCATTTCGGTACCAATCAAATTCCACTTCCTTCCATAATTTATCGACCCGCGCAGCCAGTGCTTTTTCTTCCGGTGAACCATTTTTATAATACTGGCGCACACAAAGCAGGCCTTGCAGCATAAAAGAAGTTTCCACCAGATCACCTCCATCATCTTTGCGGCTGAATGGTTTTACTTTTCCTGTTTCGCCATGCCACCAATGCGGCCAGGCACCGTGAAAACGATCAGCCCTTTCAAGAAAGCTGACAATCTTTTCCAATCGCTGCAGGCCTTGCTGGCGGGTAATAAAATTCCTTTCCATGCCAACCAGGACCGCCATTACACCAAAACCACCACCTCCACTGGTAACAGTGCTTTGGTCTTTTTGCGGGTAAATATTATCCGTATGAATACGCTCACGGGCAAGACCACTGTTAGGTTCTGCGCCTTCCCAGAAGTACTGGAAAGTTTGCTGCTGAACGAGACGGAACAAAGCTGTATCGGCAGAAGAGATAGTGGCCGTACTTTGTATTGCTTTCTTTGAAGACGAACAAGCAATAAAAGCAGACAGAAAAACAATGGATATAGAAGTAACGATATGTTTTGTTTTCATGTTAACTGAATTGTACTGATGGAAGCTTCAGCAGGATCATTGAAATAAAAAGCACACAGACACCAACAAGTATCTGTGTGCTTAATTTCCGGGGATATTATTTATTGGCCTTACCTAAGTTGAACAACGCTTTAATATACGCATCGGGTAAAGCGATATTATAAACGCGCAGTTCATCAATGCTGCCGGTCATGGCGCCAACGCTTGCATCTGCACTTACGGATTTATCAGGGATCACATTGTAGTTGCCTCCAATGATTACTTCATTAGGTTCGTAGGAATTAAACAGGTTATTGCCTGTGCCCCTGCTGGCATAAGCACCTGCTTTCATACCATCCGCCCAGATATCGAATACACCGTTGGACCCGTTATAATTGATCACGAGGTGGACCCATTTATCGGCACCAATGGTTGGCGTTACATAAGGGAAATAGTTGGGCATGCCCGGGCTATCCCTTAATGTATTGATATTATCCTGTGTGCCGCCGCCTACCGTTGTAAACGTCGGTTGTATTTTCAGATCGGTAGTATTGGTTGCAGGAAAGGATTGCGTGTTCAAATGGAAATTGATATTGCCGGTGAAAATGCCGGGGCGTGCCAGTTGAAACAGCATTGTTCTTTTAGAACCGTTGTTCAGGATCTGCACCCAGGCGCTGATCGCAAAACTTTTGAACACATCTGTTTTAAATGCCGGGAATCCTGTAGCAAAGTACAGATAGCCGCCGGTGAGTTTCAACGCCTGCCCTCTTACTCCGTTTTGAATGAATGCATCATTCGAAGTGGAAGTGGGAGCTGTGCCGGTTTTTGTTTCGTTATTCGTATTGTCGAACGACCAGTAAGCAACCAGCTTATCAGGGAATATCTCATCAGAGCTGGTGAAGCCGTCGATCTTGCCTTCATAATCACGGGGATCAACACCCGGCAGATTATTGGGGTTGCCGTCCTTTTTACAGGAGAACAGGCCCGCCATAGTGACTGCTGTACCTATATACAGCAGGTAATTTTTATAATATCGGTTCATTGTATTCATTTTTCAGGTAGAAGAATTAATAACCAAAATTCTGGGTCAGCACATGATTGCTCAGGTCAATCTGCGTTTGAGGTATCGGCAGCAATCCATCGCGGGCAGCGCTGAAATTGGTTTTGCCTGCAGCCTGCATCACATCGTCTGCAATGCCCCAGCGTACGATATCGAAGAAGCGGTCATGCTCCATTGCCAGTTCTATCCTTCTCTCGTGGCGGATCGCATCGCGCAATTCATCCTGGTCGGTAGTAACTACATCAGGAAGGATGGCTGCATTACCTGCACGCGCTCTGAAGCGGACAGAGTTCAATGCCACACGGGCCTGTTCGATATTGTCAGCACCGCCCAGCTCATTGGAAGCTTCTGCAAACATCAGCACCACGTCAGCATAACGGAGAATGCGCACATTCATCCAGTAACCAAACCTGTCGCCAACGCTGGCACGGATAGCAGGATTGGTGTACACTTTCTGATTGTATCGTGGATTGGGCAATCCAAGCGGAGTGGTTTCACCATACATAGTAATGCCTGGTGTGGTAGAAGTGCTGGTGTAAAGGATCGTTCTTGCTTTGCGTGGATCATCAGGCTCATAAGCAGCTTCCAGTTGCACACTCGGTGTGTTCCAACCCCAGCCCATATTCCATTCACCTGAACCTCTCACGCCCTGTATGCTGGTATATTGAATGCCCTGTGCAGTTTTATTATTGGCATCTGCACGGCCCTGCACTTCAAATATGGACTCCTTGCTGTTCTCACCATCTTCACTGAAGATCTTTGCGTAAGGAGTAGACAGATCGTACTGGCCTGAGGCCATTACCAGGCTGGCTGCAGCTTTTGCCTGGGCCCATTTCTGTTGGGTGAGATAAACTTTAGCCAGTATGCCATTCGCAGCACCACTGGTAGCACGTCCAACAAACTTGGGGTCCCAACTGACAGGCAGGTTGGCTGCGGCAAATGTCAGGTCGCTTTCAATAAAGGAATATATCTCGGCAGATGAGCTCTGCGGGATATTATTCTGCTGAGCGGGATCGAGGTACAGCGTATCGATCTTTGGCACACGGCCAAACAGGCGGACCAGCATGAAATAAGCATAGCCACGGATGAATTTCATCTCTGCCTGTGATTGGACCTTGATCTGTTCTGAAGCTACAATGTTAGTATTGGTGCCGATCTGGTATAAGGTATTATTGCATTTGTTGATCATGCCATAATAACCTGTCCAAAGTGCATTTGCCCTTCCGTTGTTGGGAAGAACAGGAAAATTGTCCATTGTGATCACATCAGCACCACCGTCTGAAGGCGTACTTCCTTTGTCCGCATCATCACTGCGGATGCTGGTAGCTACAATAAAGCCGTCTGCATGCACATTGTAAGAGCGCAGATCAGAATAAGCACCGAGTATATACTGGTCGTAAGGACCAGAGCCGCCCGGATAAGGATAGTTCTCTTCATCATAACCACCCTGGCGTTGCGTATCGAGAAATTTTTTACAACCCGTAAACATTGCGATCATCGCAAAGGCTGCCAGTGACAGACTTAGCGTGCGGGATATTTTATTAAAAGGTTTCATCAGTATAATTTTTATTTTTTTATTGGCCTGATGGAACTTACCATGTAAGAATTTTCATTGTTCTGTGTATTCAATAAAAATTTTTACAGGAACGTTTCATTGCTGCTTATTTAAAATGTTTTGATTAAAAAGTCAGGTTCATGCCAAAAGAATAAATAGCCGGCACCGGATAAATACCATTATCAGCACCGCCGGCGAGTATGCTGCCGATCGGGGCTTCAGGCGAATAACCGGTTACCTGGCTCCAGCTCTTTATATTTTGCCCGCTGATATATATCCTGGCCTGTTTAAATGCTTTGCCTAACATGCCGGTAGGGAAAGTATATCCCAATTGAATAGTGCGGATCCGGAAATAATCACCTGGTTCAAGATAATAGGAACTGAACAGGTAGTTATTGCCACGGCTGTTGTCCAGTATCGGTTCTATATTGGTAGTGCCGGGGCCGGTCCATGCATTTAACCTGTTGCTTTCATAATTCAATACAGCAAAGTTGGCGATGCGGCGTTGTGTATATATTTTATTTCCGGCCACACCCTGTCCTTGCAGAATGATATCAAAACCTTTGTAAGCTGCGGTTACATTGATACCAAAGCTATAGGGAGGGAATGGCGTGCCAAGATAAGTCCTGTCTGCTGAAGTGATAGAGCCATCACCGTTCACATCTGCATAAGCGATATCGCCCGGTAATGAATTGGAGAATGCAGCCATCTTGCTGAGATCGGCAGTAGTTTGATAAATACCTATCTGTCTGTATCCATAAAAATAGCCTATGGATTTTCCGGTTTCAGTAAGGTTGGCACCGCCATTGCCTATCAGTTGGAAATTGGTTTTATCACCAATGGAGTTAACAACGTTCTTGTTATAGCTGAAGTTGGCCGAAACACCATAGGTAAGATCTTTATTGATCGCATCGCTCCATCCTACATTCACTTCCACACCCTTATTGGTGATCTTGCCAAGATTGGTAAAGAAGCTGCGTGTTTCATTGGGCAGGCTCACTGCAGTAAGGATGTCCTTGGTGGTCCTGTTGTAGTAAGTGATCTCGGCAGACAATCTGTTCTTCAAAGCTTTCACATCGATACCAATGTCTGTACCGGTCACTACTTCCCAATGCAGGTTCGGATCAGGGATATAAGCTGCCTGGATAGCAGTATACACATTGTCTCCAAAGATCGCTGTAGAAGCATTCGTAATACCTGGTTTATACAGATTATCAGCAAAGCCATTGGCATTACCTGTTTGTCCCCAGGCGCCACGCAGTTTCAGGAAGTCTATTCCATTTATTTTAAAGAAGTCTTCATCCGTTACAACCCAACCTACACCAACGCTTCCGAAGGTTCCCCAGCGGTTGGCAGGTGCAAACTTAGAGCTGCCATCGCGGCGGATAGTGGCATTCACGAGATATTTTCCCTTGTAGGCATAACTTAAACGTCCGAAAGCCCCTACCACAGAACTCATTCCGCCACCACCACCAAAATTTCCCGGATTGTTCTGATTAATGGTGCTGATGTACCAGAAATCAGGGTTATTGGGAACATTCACGGTAGTGTCCTGGCGGTTACCATTTACATAAGAGCTTTGACTGAAGATTGTAGTGAAACCAGCAAGAGCTGTTAAAGTATGGCCACCGGTCAGCCTTTTATTATATGTCAGCGTATAATCCTGTTGGAAACGCTTGTATTCTTCCTGTTGCTGTGTTACACCTGTTCTTACAGTATTGTCGTAAGTAGTGGTAGTGGGTGCAGCACCTTCTCCCAGGTTGATAAACTTAAATGGCAATGGTGAATAGCTACGGCTGTTGTTAAAGCCAAGATCGGTATACCAGGTACCTTTAAAAGTGAAATCTTTCAGGAATTTAACTTCGGCAAACAGGCTACCGATCACTCTGAACCCTTTGTTGATCCAGGTGCGGTTAAACCTGTTAATAGAGGCGATCGGGTTGCCTACCTGTGCACGCTGGAAAGAAGGCATGGCATAATAGGTATCTGCATCTTCCTGTACAGGCACGATCGGTGCTGCCCATAAGGAATTGTTCAGTGTATTGGCGGTCGGGTTTTGTATCCAATGGAATCCGCTCAGATCAGCACCAACCTTGATATTATCAGTAATGCGGATCTCTTCATTCAACCGGGCAATATACTTCTGATAGTTATTATATTTTAATACACCATCCTGTGTATTGTAACCAATGTTCAGATAAGTGGTGCTTTTTTCACCGCTGTTGGAGATGCTTAAGCTATTGGTGTTGATCACAGCATCACGGAAAGTAAGGTCCTGCCAGTTTGTGTTGGCTGTGTAATTGGTGTAATCAAACGGAGCAGCATTCAGATTGGCTAATTGTGCATCATACAGCTTTTTGAATCCTGCAGCGTCTGCGACATCTATTTTATCGGTTACTTTTTGCACACCTACTGAACTCACCAGGTTAACGCGTGTTTGACCGCGGGAAGCTCTTTTGGTAGTGATGGCAATTACACCATTGGCACCTCTCAAACCATAAATAGCAATAGAAGAAGGATCTCTCAATACATCTATCGTTTCAATATCGGCCGGGTTCAGGTAATCAATATTATCCTGCATAATACCATCCACTACATAAACAGGGTTGGCACTATTGGTACTGTTGATACCACGGATACGGACAACGGGAGCTGCTCCGGCTTCGCCTGAATTGGAAATGGTAAGACCAGCTACTTTACCCTGCAAAGAGCTGATGGGGTTGGTATTGGGCATCTTCGCTACTTCTTCACCTTTCACAGAGCTGACAGATCCGGTAAGATCTCTTTTACGTTGGGTGCTGTACCCTACCACTACCACTTCATTCAGCGGAGTTTCATCCACCAGTAAAGTGACATCAATGGTAGTGCGGCCATTCACTATTTCTTCAGCAGATTTATAACCGATAGAAGTGAATTGCAGCGTGGCATCATCAGGAACAGAAATGGAATAATTACCATTTTCATCCGTAACGGTACCAACAGTAGAGCCTTTGATAATTACGGAAACACCGGAAAGAGGGGCGCCGGTGGGAGAGCTGACTTTACCCGTAACGCGGACCTCTTTTACATTGATCTCTACAGGCGAAGCTGTTTCTTTCAATACCACCAGGTTTGTGTTCAGGATCTTGTAGGAAATGCCGGTATTGGAAAAGATCTGGCCCAGCACATCGTCGATAGGTGCATTTTCTACAGACAGGCTCACTTTGGGCTTTCCTTTAACCACCTGTTCGTCGAAAAGAAAACGGTAATTGCTGTTCTTTTCTATGGCAAACAGCACTTTTTTAATGTCTTTGGTTTCCATCCGCAGGGTAATTTTTTCCTGCGAAAAAGTTTTGGCGGAAGCGTGAAGGCAGCCAATCACCAGCAGCAGCATCGTCAGTTTCATAATCCTGTAGAGCTTTAGTGATAGCGGACTACAAATAAAGGAGCCCACTTCATTTTTTTTCATAATTTACAATTGAAGGGTTAATTACTAGGTATCTCCCAGCCGGAGATGTTTACTTATGTACATTAGCCTGGGGGCTCCCCTGCCAGGGATCCCCCATTCTTTTTATGAGAGGCATTAAGATGTGTTACAATTCATCATATGGCTTTAGCATTAGCGGTGAATAATGATTTTATTACCTTTTCGTTCAAATACAAATGGGGTGGTAGAAGCATAGGACAGGCTTTCCAGGGCCTGCTCGATGTTTTCCCGTTCAAACTTTCCTGTCATTCTTTTTTCAGCAAGACCTGAATCCGTTATTTCGATTTCCACGCCGAACCATCTTTCCATTTTCACAGCGATATCGGCAAATGGTTCGTTGTCGAAGACAAGCTTGTTGTCTATCCATTGCATTTCATTCACACTATTATCTACGGGATTATGCTTTATCTGGTTGAGCGACATTACGGGCAGGTCTTTGTCATCACTCAGGGAATCTTTAGAGGCGCTGACTTTATTTTCCACTACCAGTTTTTCATTGCTGGAAAGAATGATCTTGTCTCGCGGCCGGCTTTTGATAGAAACTTCGAGGCTGCCATGTATCAGGCTTGTTTCGCTGGATTTATCTTCAGGATAAGCTTTTACATTAAATACGGTTCCCAGTACGCGCACTTCAATATTCGCAGTGCGGACAATAAAAGGTTTTGAAGGGTCTCTCACCACATCAAAAAAACCTTCACCGCTAAGGGTAACAGGCCTTTCTTCCTTGCCAAACTCCTTATCGTAAACCAGTTTGCTGCCTGCATTCAGCCACACAATAGAGCCGTCAGGCAATTGTATCCTTGTTTTGGAACCCAGGCGGGTACTGATCTCATTAATGCTGGCAATTTCTTTTTTGCCCTGGCGGGTTACCGGTTTGAAAAAGAAAATGGCTGCAACCGATGCTGCTACTGCAATACCGGCGGTGATCCAGACCAGGCGGCGGCGTTTGTTTGAACGCGGAGCTTCGAATTCAAACACGGCAGCTTCCTCCTCTTTTGTCTTATTACCAAAAGGAATGTTTTTTTCCTGCATGCGATGCAGGTGAATAAGGTAAGCGTCTTCTTCTTCCGAAAGATCGGTGGGAGGATGTGAGTTCCAGATATCTTCCAGGTTTTGGAGGGCATACTGCCACTCAGGGTGTTGCTGCACCAGCTTTTCGAGTTGGGCCAGATCTTCAGGGCTTGCTTCTCCAGCGATTTTACGGGTCAATAGTATCCAAAATTGTTCCTGGCTCATGCAGTTTGTATTACTTGCGTAATCAAAAGACAAAGCCCGGAAAGCGATACCCCTAAAAGAAAAAAATTATTTTTTGGAAGGCCTGGGTTCCTGGCGGAACACTTCCAATTGCATACATTTTCCCAGTCGCCGCATGGCGATAGTCATCTGGGCTTCAACAGTTTTTACAGAGATCTGCAGCAGTTCGGCCACTTCTTTATATTTCAACCCATCATCTTTTACCAGTTTGAAGATGAGGCGGCAGCGGCTGGGCAGGTCTTCGATGGCCTGCTGGAGCTTTTGCATCAGCTCCTCCGTCATCATCAGTTTTTCGGGATCGAAATAAACGCTGGGCAGTGGCACCAGCCATTCACTGGAATCGAGGGCTTGCTGGCGGCGTTCTTTGGCGATGCTGTTCAAGGCCCTGTTTTTCACAGCCTTATATAGATAGACGAGAGGAGATTCAATAGAGGGGAGCTTTTCTTTTTTCTCCCAGATGTGAATGAACACATCGGAAACCACTTCCTGGGCGTGGTCATTTGATTTGAGAATTCCGAAGGCAAACTGGCAAAGGGGTTTATGAAGGAGCAGGAACAGTTTTTTATAGGCTTCTTCGCTTTGATGAAGAGCCACCTGATCAAGCAACCACTTTATGTGCAATACATCCTTCATGAGCCAAGGATGTAAAAGTATTATTTAATCTACTAAGTGGAAATTATTAACCGGGATTTTTACAGCAACCGCCTAATTGCGCAGCAGGCCGCTGCACAATTACCCTGAGATCATTTCCCGAAAATCTTCCCGCTGATCCAATGTGCCAGATAAGCACTGCCTATCCCCACAGCCGCTCCTGCCAGCACATCCGAAGGATAATGCTCTCCTGCATACATACGGGAATAACCAGTCGCCCCGGCCCAGAGATAGGCAGGCACGGCGATATACCATTTTTTATACTGTAAAGTCACTGTTGTAGCCGCAGCAAAAGCAATCGTAGTATGACCTGAAGGAAAAGATCTACCATGCACGGGTTTATCTACAAACACATCGTTGGGATATTTATCTGCAGGCCGTGTCCGGTCGATCGTATACTTCAATGATTGGGTAATGATAGCGCTGATGCCCATGCTGAACACCAATTCATAACCTTTTTCCCGCAAGGATTTATCTTTTGAAAGAATACCATAACCAACAGTTCCTGCTGCCAATCCTGCCGGAAGAAAATAGGCAGAATGCCCCGTCGCTTTCCAGAAGCCGGAACCGGGATCGGAAGGGTTGATGCTTTTCAGGATATTAATATCAATGTTTTGAGCATGCAGGGAGGCGAATGAAAATAAACACCAAAAAGCGAGGGTCAGTCTTTTTATCATATTACAGCATGGATTGGGCAACGCAAATTTCTGTAAGAATACTCAATCTTTCTTACTGTACATATTTTCCTTTGCCCAACCTTATCGATCTATTTCAAACGCATCGCTACTTAAAGCGGGGTATGATTGTAATGCATGAGTAGAATATTTCACCGGTCTTTTATTTCCTTCCCGCCCGCTGATATCTTCCCATCAGGCTTCCTTTTGCCAGCGTATGCTTTTCCATTTCCTGTAATAAGGCTTTCTTGCTTTCACCTGCTCCAAGATCGAGATGGCGGCTCAAAGCAAACACATGGAAATAGTAACGATGCGAACCTGATGGCGGGCAGGGGCCATGATAGCCGGTTTTGCCTCCACTGTTCATGCCGCTGATGCCCGGATTGGAATGTTCCGGAATAATATGTTTGATTACCGGGATATTCCATACCAGCCAGTGATCATAAGTGCCATTCGGTGCATCGGGGTCTTCCATGATCAGGGCAAGCGTTTGTGTACCATGAGGGATCTCATCGATCTGCAAAGGAGGATTTATATCTTCTCCTTCACAGGTATATTTAGCCGGTATATTTCCTTCATGCTTGAATGCGGGGCTTGAAATGATCAGGCTCCTTACAGCGGTTTCAGCCATAATGATTGTTTTAAGAGTTGATCAAAACGCAGGTCTTCGATAATATAACCGAAAAAATTAAGCCAAAGTAGTCTTTATTATCAGCATAAGGTTGGCTGCCATTCAGGAACAATAATTATGCAACCACTGCATTCTTATTATACTTGTTCTTATAATCGAGCGGGGATAATCCGGTGATCTTTTTAAATACTGTCCGGAAAGCTTTTGTATCTGAGTAACCCACTTCATACATAACCTCGGTTACATTTTTCCGGCTGGTTTCCAGTTGTTTTTTTGCAGCTTCAATTTTTACACGCTGCATATATTCAACCGGTGTGTTATTGGTCGCTTTTTTAAATCTTCTCTCAAAGTGGCGGCGGCCGATCGCAAACCTGGTTGCCAGTTCGTCAATGGTGATCTTTTCCATGATATTGTTCTCTATATATTCCTGCGCCTGTTTGATCGGCTCATCTTCATGTGTTTTTTGTCCGTTGAACATAATAAAAGGCGACTGGCTCTTACGGTCAATTTCAATGGCAAAGAACTTGGAAGCAAAGATCGCCATTTGCCGGTCCGTATATTTTTCGATCAGGTATAATAACAGGTTCCAGTAAGAGCTGGCCCCTCCACTGGAATACAGCCCCTGTTCTTCTGTAATGATCCTGTCATCCACCAGTGTTACTTGCGGGAACATTTCCCTGAATTCATTGGCATAGATCCAATGTGTTGAACATTTTTTTCCATTCAATAAACCGGTAGATGCAAGCAAAAAAGCCCCGATGCAAAGGCTGGCCACTTCAGCACCTTTCTGATGCTGGCCAACGATCCAGGGAATAAAGTCCTTGTTGATCTCCAGGGTTGATTTCAGATCGCCACTCATGGCAGGAATAAAAATAAGATCAGTACTCTTTAGATCTTTCAGCAAAACGTCTGTATGCACACTGAATGATCCCTGGTTAAGCAAAACTTCTTTTGACAAACCAACCAATTCCACTTTGAACAATGGTTGCTTTCCGGCTTTTACAAGGAAATCGTTTACCGCCGTAAACATATAACGTGGATCTGTAATGCTCGCCAGCACAGCTTCTTTTACCACCAGGATGGATATATGCTTCATCCGTTTATTTTTTGGACAATAAATCTAAGCAAAATAACCGACATGCACTGAATCAAAATGTCGCAAGAGGCCCCTTAATAAGTCAGATACACACACCCTGTTCCTTGATTGGCCTGTATACTTTTGCTATGCAAGTATGATCGATCATTTAAAAAAAGAAATATGAAAAAGACAAAAACACTCTACTGGATCTTCACCGGCTTATTTGCCTTTCTGATGTTGGGATCAGCTATTCCCAATATTATATCCGATCCTGTATCCATTGAAGGCTTTCGCAAAATGAACATGCCCACCTACCTGCTTCCTTTTCTTGGCATAGCCAAAGCATTGGGCGTAGTGGCCATCCTGATTCCCGGTTATCCCCGATTAAAAGAATGGGCTTATGCAGGATTGGTATTTGATCTCGCCGGCGCAGCCTGGTCGATCTTCGCTTCAGGCCAACCTACAACTGATTGGATATTCATGCCGATCCCTCTTGCACTGGCAGCCGCTTCTTATATTTTTTATCATAAGAAGATGAGATTAAGCAATGCTGTTAATAAAAGCAAAGCTGAACTGGCTTTGAATCCCAGCCTTGGTTAAGACAAAGGAGAAATTGAAACATGAGAAAAATAATTGTTTCTGAATTTATCACGGTAGACGGGCTTATGTCGGACCCCGGCAACACCATGAATTGGGTGAAGGATATTTTCAATGATGAAATGCTGCGCGAGCTCAGCAACCAGCAAAGCCGGGTGGATACGCTGCTGCTTGGCCGCTTAACCTACCAGCTCATGGTGCAATATTGGACCAATGCATCACCAGCAACAGAAGATGAAAAGATGATCCGTTATATGCACAACACGTCCAAGATCGTTTTTTCCAAAACCTTATCCGGTGTTCAATGGAATAATTCGGTACTGGTAAAAGAAATCAATAAAGAAGAGATCAGGAAATGGCAGCAAAGACCGGGAAAAGACATGGCGATCATTGGCAGTGCCAGCATTGCACAGGCATTTATCAACCTGGGTTTGGTAGATGAATACCAGTTTCTCATTCACCCGCTGATGCTGGCAAAAGGAAAACCTTTATTTGAACATATTAAAGACCGGCATGCTTTAAGACCCATCAAAACAGAAACATATCAGAACGGAGTTGTTTGCCTCTATTACCAACCTTCGGGAAGACAATAAATAAGCCGGACTGGTTAAACACCGGCAACAGGAATATGAGGAAATTAATTCTATCAATGAATATTACACTGGATGGCTTTATCGCAGGGCCACATTGTGAACTGGACTGGCACTTCAGCTACTGGAATAATGAAATGTCGAGATATGCCAGCGAACAACTGGCCCTTACTGATACCATCCTGCTGGGCAGGGTAACCTACAATGCCATGGCAAAATACTGGCCTTCGGTTGCAATGGACAGGTCATTTCCCCGGGAGGACGTGGCTTTTGCCGACATGATGAACACTCACGCCAAGATCGTTTTCTCCGGTACATTGCAAAACACCAACTGGCATAATTCCACTCTTATAACAAAAGGTGCTGATCACGAAGTGATCCGGTTAAAACAGATGCCGGGAAAAGACATGATCATATATGGAAGCAGCAGGCTGGCGCAATCCCTTATGCGGGCCGGGCTGATCGATGAATATATGTTGTGGACCTATCCTGTGATCCTGGGTGAGGGCAAACCACTATTTCATCAGTTAAGAAACCGGTCTTTGCTGCGCCTGGTAGGAACAAGAATTTTCAGTTCGGGAGTGGTGGTGATGGATTACCAAAGAGCAACTCCTTCCAAACTTTTTTAGCTTCCTATCCAGTTCCGCATTATCCCTGAACAGACGGACACCTTCCTTCCATCCAAGATATTTCACTCCATTTTTATGATTGCATTGGCTGATGCGATAGATCAGCTTCCAGTGGCGGCATATTTCTTTCCAGGCTTCAATCAATTTGCCTGACGGATCATAGATATGCGTAGGCTCACTTCCTGCTCCGTTGATCTCGATCACTGCAAAGTCCTGTCCCAGCTCCAGTAATTCCCACGAATTGAAACGGATATCCAGCCTGCCAAAATAAAAGCCCGGAACAGGATCACAAAGCTGGTCCATCATTGCAGTTAGTTTGGCAGTGATCTTATCTGAACGATTGCGGAAAAGAGACCCCCTGGCATGATTGCCAATATCGAGAGGCGTAATATATTCGTCCTTCAAAGGGATGGACTGCATGATCTCATCACCCAATATTCTCTTCAAACTTTCCATCTGCAACAGGTAACGCGGGTTTTGCTTCAGCAGTTGCTCCATAGTCGACTTCCCATCCCCTTTTATCCAGATAAATTCTTTTTGCACTATGCCTGTAATTCTTCCCTTTGATTCGCCGGGCATACGCACATAAAAAATCCCTGCTTCCATCGGGTAATTGATCTTTTCCTGCACCAAGTAGCGGACAGGGCAATGATGATGATACAGCCTTAATTGTCCCCAGTTATGAATGATTGCCACACCACGCCCTTTTGAACCTGTATCCGGTTTCAGGATAAAGGGGAAGGTAAACTGTTGATCAATTCTTTTTATTAGCTGCGAAATATCTTCCTCCGGATTGACCAGTAAAGTTTCCGGGAAAAAGCCCGGCGGCGTGCTCTTGTGTATCTTCCATTTTGATTCCATGATCAGACCGCCATATTCAATGCCCGGATTGGCAGCATTAAAAAAGAAAACATTTCTTGCTTTTAACCACAGATAGAAGAGATAAGGCAATACAGGCAGATAAAGCAGATAGCTATTCCAGTATTCCCAATGACTTATCCTGATCCTGCAGATATACCATCGCTCAACCAGTCGTTTCATATTTTGTATTTAATGTTAAGGCTGCAGAGGACCTGTTTCCTGTAACCATGTCATGATAGTGAAAGCTGCCATAATCGCTGTTTATTTCGATCAGTGAAATGCTAAGCGTTCGTATGGTTTTCCTGTCCATTATAAAACCGTTCTCCTTATCATTATGCTGCCATAACAGTTGATAGATATCTTCTGCAGAAGGGTAGGATATACCTGCCAACCAGCTATTGAACCAAAGCTTTCTTTTCTGCTTCATCAATGAACTGTACAATGTAGAAGAAGACCATATCTGCGGGGTTACTTCATTTTTTCTTACAGAGTGTTTGCTATTTCCGTCCCATACCAACTCAAATAATTTTCCTTTCTGCCAGAGAATAAGTGTGAATGGCTCCACTTCATATAAATCCGAAGAATGCCATTCTTTCAATGGGTCTTCCTTATCCAACAGATCTTTCACTATCAATCCGCGGCTTTTTCTATGCCTTTCAAGCCGTTGATGCGCTTCAAAAGCTCCGTTAAGCAATACCAGCAGATGTCCTTTCTCATGTAAGCCTATCCAGGTACCCCCTTTCTCCGTATCAGCAGGAAGCAACATATTTCCTGAAACACTTTTTATCAAGCCGGGATGCAGGGCTCTGGCCCTGGCCGGGTTTTCATCCCTGCAGGAAGAAAACAATGCGCCACCGGGAAGCGGGATGTATATAACCGTACACATGGCGTTAATGGCTTTTCCGGTATCGAATAGTGGAAGGTGCTACCCCAAAATCATCTCCTACCAATGTAAGTTGCATTTCCCGGAGAGCTACTCTTATCAAGGCTTTATGATGAATAGTATGTTCTGTATTATACATCAGCTCCCGGTAATAATAGCTGGAAACGGTGTTGGCCATATCATTTCCCTGTACCAGCAGCAAAGGTTTATCCGGCCGGTATAGTGAACTGGAAAGTTGCCGGATGCAATGCTGTGCAAAATCTTTTTCTGTTTCAATCTGTATATCGCGTTTCCGTGCATCGTAATTAACGATGCCTTCAGTATAGCCTTGCAGCAGGCTTTGCGTCAGTTCGATAATATGACGTACATGTTGGCCAATGCTGGTATCACCCAGCATGGCAGATTTATGTGTGTAATCGCCGGAGTGTAGCTTATGTAAAAGCAAAGACAATTCGTTGAGTTGCCCCAGGAATGATTCACATACCATATAATAAATATTCTGCGTTATTTAATGAGGGGTTGCTTTATGAAATAACCGGTATTTTATTACCAGCAATTGCCGGAAATGCAGGACCATCAGGCCAATGCACGCGATCAGCACGATCAGCGCATAAATGAACAACTGGCCGCCATCTCCCAGCACTTCAATTCCAAGCAGGGTGACGTGTGCAGTAATAGCACCCAACATGATACAGGTGCCCAACACTGCCCCCACTGCTACAGTAGAAGGCCACAACAGCAAACCGGACGCTATCAGTTCGGCAATTCCACTACCGATCCTTCCCCAGGGTTCTATACCAAGGCGGGAAAAAATATAAATGGATTCCGGCTGTGCGGTAAATTTGAAATACAAGGTCTGAAGCATTATGCCTGCTGCCATTAACCGCAGCAACAGGGAGAATATATTTTTCGGTTTCATTATCGTTTGTTTAGAATGGTCTGTCAGTTTTTGTCTTTTAATGCAGGCCAGTTAGCTTCCGCTTTTTCAATATTTGCCTTTGTGTCTTTCATCCACAAGGTTTTTACTTTAGGACTGTAGTTCAGATAGAGCTTATTATTCAGAATGGTAAATGCAGCAGGATCCACAGGAGATTTATGGTCCTGGCTCACACCATAGGCACAATATCCGCCAAACTGCGGCGCATATTTTTCCGGGGAGTCTTTGAAAGCGTTCAGATTGGCCTTGTCCTTAAAATACCATTCAGTATTCTGCCAGGTATAACTGAATTGCTTATTACCGGCAACGGCAGCATTGTCTTTAAAATAAGCTACCACATCATATCCTTTAATGGCGACACCATTTTGATTGCAATACACGGGTGCCTGGGCGCGTGCAAGTGACGAAAAGGCAATAAGAAGCATGAACGAAAACAAATGTTTCATTTTTTTTAATTTACAGGTGAACTGAATAATTTGAGAAATAGACGGGCGGCAGAAAGTTTCCTTACACGGAAAACAAAAAAAATTTAGAGCCCTAATCGTTCCCTGATCTTTTCCCTGCTTTCAGGTGAAAGCGTAAACGGAGGATTCTGCTGCAAACGATGCTTTAATTCTTTACCCGCCTCATTGATCTCACGGGATTGGCGGATAAAACGGCGGCAGAAGCTGCAATAAAGCAAGTGGTACCATAACTGCACTCTTTCATGCAAGGATATTTTTCCTTCCTCCTTTTTCAGGGCAAGTTGTGTTGCATGTTTGCAATTATAGACGAGTTTTTTGAACAGGTACATCCCTTGCTTTTATCGTAAAAACCAGTTTTTTTCCAGGCAACTGCGCATCAGCACCTTGGCCCGGTGAATTATGACCCAGTAATTAGACGGAGTGATCTTTAAATCCTTACAGATCTTGTCGGATTCTTCTTCTTCCAGGAATTTTGCCAGGAATACCGGCACCAGTTTCGGGGGCATTTTTTCCACGCAATACCGGAGTATATTATAGAACTCATTCCGGTCCACTTTTTTGTCAGCCGACTCCTTCCAGGAAAGAGGACCGGCCTCATCCAGCCAATGGCCGGTAGCCGGATCAAAGAAATGATCGCTGAAGCTGTTTTCGGTATCTGAAAGATAACTGTCTGCCTTCTTCAGCACATCCTTTTTCCGGTAATGATCAATGATCTTATTGTTAAGAATAGCAACCAGCCAGGTTTTTTCAGCGCTTTCCTTCCGGAAAGAATCCTTTGCTTTCAATGCCGACACAAAAGTTTCCTGCACCATATCTTCCGCCACCTCCCTGTTGTTCAGCTTAAGAAAAGCGAGTGAATAAAGATAGTCCCCATACCGCTTAAGCCATTGAGAGGGATCAAGATCGTGATTCATGAAGGCAAAATTAAAGACCAAAAATATATTTTTTTCAAACCACAGAAGGCCGGTTATTCTTAGGCAGTTCCGGTTTAGGATGCAGGTTTTCCAGTCAATCTGCTTCCTGATTGGTATAATCATTGCCCATTATCCATATTGCCTCTGCCATATCTTATTTATACGCGAACGGACAGGAAGCTATGAATCTCAGGCCAAAAACAGCATTGACAGAAAAGGAAGTACAAGCCGGTTTGAAACTGGTACGTATGGAGGGGCTCACTACCGAAGCAATGACCACATTGACAAGCGGTGCCTTTCTTGTGGCGTTGGCATTATTGCTGGGCGCTTCCAACCTCCAGATAGGATTGCTGGCCTCCTTACCTACCCTTACAAATATATTTCAACTGATCTCCATCTGGCTGGTGAGAAAATACAATAATCGCCGGGCTATAAGTGTAATATGTTCCATTATTGCCCGCCTGCCTCTTGTGATTGTAGGAGCTTTACCATTTTTTGTTACCGGTTCTATACAGTTAATAATCTTTTTTCTTTTTTTCTACTACTTATTCGGCTCCATAGCAGGCCCGAGCTGGAATGCATGGATGAAAGATCTTGTGCCTGAAGGCCAGTTGGGCAGTTTTTTCTCCCGCCGCAGTTCAAACATGCAGATACTGAATGTGGTACTAAGCCTTAGCCTGGCTTTCTTTGTGGACTATATAAAAAACAACTACCCTCAATATGAGCTCACTACCTATTCCATCATGTTCATTGCAGCAGGAGTGATCGGTTTATCCGGAGCCATCTTTCTGCTTACTCAAACACCGGAACCGCAATCATTCCTGGCAAAAGAAAATATATTCAAACTGTTGATGCGGCCCTTAAAGGATGCCAACTTCCGGCGATTGCTTGTATTCAATTCCGCCTGGGTATTTGCATTGAATATCGCCATCCCGTTTTTCACTGTGTACATGCTTCGTGAGCTGGGCCTGTCCATGGCCTATGTAATTGGCCTTACCGTTATCAGCCAGCTTTGCAGCATCTCCACGATCCGTATCTGGGGAAGGTTCTCCGATAGATACAGCAATAAAACCGTTCTGGCTATCACAGCGCCATTATATATTCTTTGTATCATCGGCTGGTGCTTTGTTGGGATCTATTCCCGTTTTATAGCCAATCTCATATTGCTCGCGGTCATTCATATATTTACCGGTATTGCCACTGCAGGCATCAATTTATCCCTTACCAATATTGGCCTGAAACTCGCACCCAAAGAGCATTCCATCGTTTATTTATCTACCAAAAACATTGTCACGGCCGTATTTTCCGCCATCGCTCCTATTATCGGAGGATTGCTGGCAGACTATTTCAGTAACCGTTCGCTGGTAGTGAATGCAGAATGGATAGGCCCTAAATTCAGCAAAGTGCTGCACCTGGTTTCTCTGCATGAGATGAACTTTTTATTTCTTATCGGAGCAGCACTGGCTTTTATTTCGCTTGAGTTGCTGGTTCGTGTAAAGGAAGTAGGGGAAGTGGAAAAAACAACGGTCGTGCGTATTATGCGAAGCAGTATCAAGAGCAATCTGAAGGAATACTTTCTTATTGGTAATCTTATTACGTGGCGTGATCAGTTGTGGGGGTTTATAAAAAGAAGAGCGCCGTAAAGCAATTATTTGAGGAGGAAACACAAATTTTGGGTAGTATTTAGGAGTTGTACCTTTATTACTCTTATGGCTCCTCTGATCAAAAAGCACTCTGGAATATACCAACTACTTCCATTTATTGGTATGGGTATTATTCTGTGTTACTCCTGGTATTCCTTTGTTTTTGGCATGTATGAATACTCAATCAGCCACATCCTGGCATTGGCTTTATTTTGTGTAAACATCATTATTTATATACTCAATTTCAGAAAAGGAGTTTTAGCAACTGGGCTGCTCATCCTGCTTTCCTTGTTTAATCTCACAACACTTTTTCCTTCTATTTCCAGTTCTTATTTGTCTATTGATTCAGGAATCCGCTTATCTACCCCAGGAATAGATATAAGAGTTTTGTTATTGCTAATATTATTCTGCATTTGCAATTTCTCTTTGTTGTTTTATATCTTTTTTGAACGAACAACTAATCGCCCTTCAAAACGATAATAGTTTACCTTTATGCAAACCCAAATCATGAAATTCGTTTATATCCTTATTTGCTCTTTTGCTTTAACCCTGACCGCTTCAGCTCAGTCAACAAAGCCTAAAACAGATACACCTGATCCTTCCAAAAAAATTGACACGCTGGAAGCTGCTTGTGGCATGTGTCAGTTGGGTTTAAAAGGAGATGATTGTGCATTGGCTGTACGTATCAATGGTAAAGCCTATTATGTAGAAGGAACGCATATTGATTCGCACGGAGATGCGCATGCGAAAGATGGGTTTTGTAATATGGTACGTAAAGCAGCAGTGCAGGGGATGTTAACAGGTGATAAGTATAAGGTCACTTATTTTAAATTGTTGCCGGTTTCTTCGCCAAAGTAAGTTGGACTTCCTCATCTTAAAGTATTTTTCTATTTTGCAGGGGATGATACCACCAATCCTCCGCCTTAGTCTGGCCCTGCTGTTTTGCTCCTTCGTGTTATATGCACAATCTCAAAAACCCGTAACTGGAAAAGAGCCGTCCTGGGTTAATATTCAAACCTATGACTTTGCCGCAAGCCCGCTGGAGCAGGACGCGGAAGATGGTTATCTGAACCTAGTATATGAAGAGCAGATATCAGTAGAACCAAGGGCGATTTATACCAGAAAAATAGTGAAAGTACTCACAGAAGCAGGGGTTCAGAATGTATCTGAAATATCAGTGGATTACGATCCCACTTATCAGCAGTTGATCTTTCATACCGTCCGTATTATCCGTTCCAACAAGGCAATCAACCAATTGAACCCTTCTAAAATAAAAACGATTCAGCAGGAAAGAGAACTTGATCAGCATTTATATAATGGATCACTTACCGCAATGCTCATACTGGAAGATTTGAGAAAAGGGGATATGGTGGAATACAGTTATACAGTCAAAGGTTCAAATCCTGTATTCAAAGGCAAATTCTCACGAGTATTGAATTTCAATTTCAGAGTGCCGGTAGTAAACCTTTATTATAAGGTGATAACTCCGCGGCAACATTTGCTAACCCTTAAAGCCAAAGGAACAGCGATAACACCTGACATAAAAAACCAAAACCAGGAAACCAGCTATGAATGGAAGCTTTCGGATTTGCAAGCTTTGCGTATGCAAGATAACCTGCCGGGATGGTATGATCCATATGCAAGAGTAATGCTAAGTGAATATAAAAGCTGGCAGGAAGTGAATGATTGGGCAATGGAGTTATTTCCTTCCCAAAAGAGCCTTTCTCCTGCCCTTCAACAGAAAATAACAGAGATAAAACAAAAGAATCCAACACCTGAGCAACAAGTTACTGCCGCTCTCCGGTTTGTACAGGATGAAGTGCGTTATATGGGAATAGAAGTGGGTGAAAATTCACATCGCCCCAACAATCCTAATAAAATATTTGCACAACGGTTCGGTGATTGTAAAGATAAAAGCTATCTCCTCTGCACTATACTAAACGCATTGAATATTGAAGCGCATCCGGTATTGACCAATACTTATTCTAAACAGGCTATTACCGAATGGTTGCCTACAGCCAATATATTTGACCATACAACCACACAGGTAAAACTGAATGGCCGCGTTTACTGGTTCGACCCGACCATTTCTTACCAACGAGGCAATATCAATATGATTTCCTATCCCGATTACCAGTATGGATTGGTAATTGCGCCAGGAACTACAGCACTTACGAAGATAGACAGCAAAGAACCCGGTAAAGTAAAAGTTAAAGAAGAGTTTGATATAGCTGATATGTCTGGGGATGCAAAGCTCACTGTTACCACCTATTACACTGGTTGTTTCGCAGACGATACCCGTAGCTATTCCCACAATTCCAGCCGCCATGAAATGATGAAGACATATCGGGAATTTTATGCCGGCTACTATAAGGATATCAAAGCAGATAGTATCTCCTGCAAAGAGGATGATAGTACAGGTGCGTTTATAACAAAGGAATATTATTCAATTGAAAATCTGTGGGGGTTGAAAGATGACATAAAGAAGGCTTTCTTTTCTCCTTATTTAATAAACTCGCTTATTAAGCGGCCAAAAGACACCAGGAGAAAAATGCCTTTTGCAATAACCTATCCGGCAAAATATGAAGAAGAAGTAATTGTAAATGTCCCTTCTGACTGGTCTATGGATGAAGGAAAAGATTACATAGAAAATGATGCATTCCGTTTAAAGGCAAGGTATGATTATGGTTTCAGGAAAGTAATGCTCACTTATGAATACGAAGCATTGCAGGATCATATTCCAGTAGAAAAGACATCTGAGTATTTGAACGCATTAGATTCAGTAGATAAGAACTTTTCTTATTCTTTGTCGAGTGACGAACGAAGAGATCCTTCTTCAGAGTTATACTCAGGTAAATCAAAAAGCAATGTATCCTTCTACGCTTCCCTGATAAGTTTATGTATAACAAGCGTGCTGATTTGGTTACTGACAAGAAAAAAACAAACTCTATCGTAATCCTACGTAAACCCTCTACCCGACTAAAAACCTGAAACCCATTCATTGTTCTTCTTTCCACACGTGAAAACCACATCTCCTGAGCTTTTGACCAATTAGGCCATACCGGAAATAAAACTTTGAATTTGAAGTAACTAACCCTTGTTTTTCTCCCTACAAAATAATAATTTGGCAGTTCTGTATACGCATTATGCAACTTCTGTAGATAAGCGAGAATGGTAAACACGGCTCTCTTAATGCGCTCTGTATAAGAATTACGAAATGACACGAATTGCTGATTTAGTAACTGCCTTCACCGGTCATACACTACGGGGCAGAATGGAAAATAACCCGGATGGTGACTGCGCTATCATCCAGGCAAAAGACCTTACTACCAGTGGAAGCGTTCAGTTTCGCAACACTCCTTATAAAATTGCTTTGAATGAAATACCATCTGCGCAATTACTAAAGAAAGGTGATATACTGGTGCTTTCAAAAGGCACCAATAACAAAGCATTGTTGTATGATGCACAGTTCACGCATGCAGCCGCCACTTCTGCTTTCACTGTATTGCGTATTACTACCACACAAATAAAACCTGCTTTTCTCACCTGGTTCATTAATAGCCCGCAGGCACAGGAATATTTTGGTTCACAACGGGCGGGCACTACCACGCTCAATCTTTCCAAGAAAGCTATTGAAGAACTGCCTGTGCCCGTGCCCCCATTGCTGAAACAGGAACTGATGATCAAACTGGTGAAGCAACACGAACTGTACACGTCATTGCTGGAAGAATACCAGTCTAATCTCCGGTTGCTGGTGAACAATGTACTGAACAGCCGCCTAAATGATAAAACCGTATGAATGCTGAATTGAACCGCCCCGCCCAGGAAGATGTGAATACGGCTTTATGGTCTGCCGGTGAATCATTCCGTGGCAGCCTTGGTAGCTATGAACACAAAAAATATCTCCTCTCCTTCTTCTTTTTTAAATATCTCAGCGATGCATCCGGCAGCCAGTTTGCCAATGGCATAATTATACCTGACAAATGCAGTTTTGATTTTATCCGTCAACATAAAAATCATGCAGAGCTTGGCAACCTGATCAACAAGGCCCTCGAAAAAATAGCAGAAGATAATACTTCGCTAAAAGAAATATTTGCCGGAATAGATTTCAATTCGGATAAACTGGGCATTCAAAAAGAGCGTAACCGGAGATTGAGAAAACTGATCGCTGATTTCAGTAAAAAGCAACTGGACTTCCGTTCATTTCTCGCACACGATAAAAAGATCATCCACCGCGTTTTCACTTACCTGCTGGAACGCTTCGCCGCTAATGCAGGAAAAAAAGGCGGCGATGGTTATACACCGGATGAAGTGAGCATACTAATGGCCAGGCTGATGAAGCCGCAGGCTGGCGACAGCATTTGTGATCCTGCTTTTGGTTCAGGTTCTTTATTGGTAAAGCTGGCGGAAAGGATTTCCCCAAGACAAGGAAGCATCTCTCCCGATTGCACTATTTACGGCCAGGAGATTGATAAAGATAATTGGGACATTGCCCGCATGAACATGGTAATAAACGGCATTACACCGTTCACGTTAGAGAAAGGAGATACCATTCGCAAACCTGCACTGCTGGAAAACGGAGAACTGATGAAATTTAATATAGTCGTCAGCAATCCACCTTTTTCTTATGAAGATTTCAATACAAAGGAAGCAGCAAAGGATATTTATCATCGCTTCCGTCGCGGCATGCCACCGCAAACCAAGGGAAATTATGCCTTCATCCTGCATGCGCTGGAAACTACTGCACCGGAAAATGGAAAAGCGGGAATAGTAGTGCCCCATGGTGTTTTGTTCAGATTGGGAACTGAAAAGCAGATCCGTGAAAGTCTTGTTCGCGACAATTTGTTGGAAGCTGTGATCGGATTGCCGGCCAACTTATTTTTCGGGACAGGCATATCCGCCGCTATCCTGATCTTTAATAAGGCAAAACATACCAGTGATGTGCTGTTCATCGATGCCGGTAAGGAAGTGGAAAATGGCAAAAAACAGAACAAGATGCGCCGGCAGCATATTGACCGGATAGTGGACGTTTACGAAAGCTTTCTCACCGGCGGTGGAAGCATGGAAAAATATTCCCACCGGGCTACGGCTTCGGAAATCGAGCAAAATGAATTTAACCTCAGCATCAGTCGTTATGTAAATACTTCGGAAAAGAAAAAGAAAACGGATATCTATGCGATCCAGAAAAGAATGGAAGAGTTAGAGAAAGAACTGAACAGGGTAAAATCGGAAATGAACAGGTATTTAAAGGAGTTGGATTATAAATAGGCTATAAAAAGTTTGCAAAATCTCCAGAGAATAACAAAAAATAACCGCTGATCCCAATCAATAAGATCAGCGGTCACTTCACAAACTTATATTTTACATTCTATCTTCCCATCATCACCCTTCCCGTTTTCACTTCATTATCCAATCTCAACCGGTAAGTATACATTCCATTCACCTGGCTGCGAAACTCACATTGATACCTCCCTTTATTCATTTTACCTGATGCCAGCACCTGTATCAACCGGCCATTGGAATCAAACATTTCCAACCGAACGGAAGCCGCTTTTGCTAGAGTGAACTCAATAGTTGTTTGCGAAACAGCCGGATTGGGATAGGCAAGAACAGTATTTTCTGTAGGGTCCGGTTCGGCAGCCGGCATGGGTGCCCTGGGCTGAATACCACGGGCAATACCATCTCCTACATACTCTGATTGAAGTACCCATATTGCATAACCACGCGCAGGTGCCCATACATGCACACGGCCATCATTGGCCACCGTAGTTTTTTGTGAAGTGTCCAACGCGTTTACCAGCACCTGGTTCTTCCAATCACTGTATCCTGAAGTGGCTGTTCCATTCGGAGAGCCGTCATTATCCACCCAGATACCACGTGTAAGACTGTTATTATTATTGATCACAAGAATAGCGCCGCTCTTAGTGCCATTGCCCTGCCTGCGGGCTGCATACACATTCCAGGTATCGCCGGCAAAAGTGGTAGTGCCATTCGGAGAAGGTTCCGTAACAGGATTGCCTTGTTCTGTCAGTACGATCATAGAATTGCCGAGATAAGTGCGGCGGATAAACATGAGTTTATCGATATCCCTTTTTAAAGTTGATGGAGCTGTTACGGTAAGGGAAGGATTGTTATTGTCCGTTTGCGTTACGCCATAGTATTGCGGATAAAACAAACAGGGCCTTCCTTCTGCAAAAAGAAGATAGGCATAACCCATTTTCCAGTCCTGCGTCACCCATTTGTCGTGCTCTTTTCCTGTATCATGATTGTCCAGAAAAGTAACGACGGATGTACCGGATAAAGAATTGCCTCCGTCATCCCTTATCATGCCGGCATGATTAAGCCAGGCCATATTGAAACTGGCTCCTGTGCCATTCGTCATTTGTGTAAGCGTGTTCTTTAATGGAAAATCAAACACGTCCACATCAGCGCCATTGCCTGCAAGCGTATTCACCCAGTTTTTCAACCGGTATTTATAGCCCGTAAAATATTCTGCTACAATAAACCGCTGCGAACCACCTTTAAGCGGAAGATTATTTACCCAATCGGATACAAAGCCTTCCTGGAAGCCGCGTACAAAGTCCAGGCGGTAGCCATCAAACCCTATTGTGTTCGTGAGCCAGGTGCCCCAATTTTTTAAACGGTTTTGTACAACGGTATCGTAGGTATTGAAATCGTTGCCAAACCATTTGGTATTGGGCACCAGTTGATCTTCATATCCTCCTTCGGTGCTTCCTCCATCACCCAGGTAATCGGCTGCATCCACAGGGTGGAAATTGGTATAGCTCCAGGAATAATTCGGTTCGCCTGTACCGCTATGATTCACGTAATCCACAGATGTGCCGGTAAAGGCTTTGAGTGATGTGCTGGCGATATTAGAGCCATTATACCAGACTGCTGAAGGATAGTATCCATTTGTTTGGGCGGCCCATTGCCATTCCCAGGCGCTGGTTGACGGGTTGGTCCCTTCCCTGCGTGCGGTCAATACGATCTCAATTGTATCAGTAGCGGTCAATGTGATCTTGTATTCATCGATATCAGTGGAGTTCTCCATATGACCGCTGTAAGTCCGCTGATCAAGCGCAACATTATAATTACCACTGCCATTATTCGGTTCAAATTCCCAAAGCTGGCTGCCTGGTGAAGGGGGAGCATTATGCGTGAATTTGAAATATACATCATAGCCTCTTTCACCAACAACGCCTGCATAATTAAGAAAATAACCACCGATCTGTATATAGTAATCACCCGGGGCTGCATCGGGAATAAGCCAGCGGATCTCATTAGTGGGATATGGTACTCTTTGCGTACCGCCACTGACCGCTTTATTAAAAACATAGGTCTTTACGGCAGGGTTATCACCGCTTTCCTGCGCAATGGAATTATCTGTGTAAATATGGTTCAGGATAATATCAGCATACACGTCCATATAGGGTGCGCCGCCACTGGTGGAATGTGCATCACTGATCAGGCTGGCCAGCTCAGAGCGGGAACCAAAGCGGGTTTCGGTCGTTCCTTTCTGGTTGTAATTGCCGAGATCATAATGATCAAAAATACCATAGCCCATATCACTGATGCCAAAATTGCCTTTTGATGGTGGCGGCATCCAAAGTCCGCGTATGCCGGCTGTTTTCATAGCAGGCAATTTGGCACGCAGGGTATCGTACCATGATCCGTTTTTGCCGGCCTCATTCACTGGCACATTCCAGTAAAAAGCCTGCATCATTACATCATCCTGTGCATGGGTGCCAAACCAAAGCAGCGTGGTTAGCACAAGGGAAAGTGTAGTTTTCTTTTTCATGCTGGAAAGTTTAATCGTTAATGGAGAAAGTGTAGGAAGTACACAATTTAGGAAAATTAGATGCCCGTGGCAAGATGTTTTTTAACGGTAAAATGGCAGGGGTTTTACCTATTCCGTTACGGTCAATAAATCAATATGCAATCTTCTTTTTGACCTCTCTGGGAAACCATTCCAATTGGTTTATATTGCATCATCTTCTCACCAGCTCTGATAAAGTTTTATGTTTAAACATTTATTTGCTTTAGTTGCCCTGGCAGCTACCCTGGTTGCCAATGCCCAACCAACCGATTCCTTAAGCCGCAAGGATTATGAACACGCGGCCAGCTTTCTTAGCTTCAACACAGAATCCTTGCTATACCGCACTGGCGTACGCGCCAACTGGATAGAAGGAGATAAGTTCTGGTATTCCATCAACACAGAAAAAGGAACAGAATTCTTCCTCGTTGATCCTGCTAAAAAAAGCAAAGCGCCTGCATTTGATCAGGCAAAACTCGCCGCTGCTTTATCCAAAGCAACAGGCCGTAATTATGATGCTTACAAATTGCCCTTCCAGTTTTTCAGTTTCTCTCCTGATAGAAAAAGCATTTCCTTTTCTGCTGATTCCAAAAAATGGAAATACGATCTGAAAAGTGGTGGAGTAACGGCGGATGCATCTGCTGCATCCACTGAGCCTTCTTCACCTGCAGCAATGGGAAGAAGAGGCGGCTTTACTGAAGTGGTTTCTCCTGATGGAAAGAAAGCTGCTTTCATCAAAGACTATAACTTATGGGTACGTGATCTGGAGACCCGGCAGGAAACACAACTCACTACCGACGGCATTAAAGATTTTGGCTATGCTACCGATAATGCCGGCTGGAGCACCAGCGACAGGGCCATTCTCCGCTGGTCGCCCGATTCAAAAAAGATCGCCACTTTTCAGCAGGACCAGCGAAAAGTAGGGGATATGTACCTGGTAACGACCAATGTGGGCAAGCCTACCCTGCGCGCATGGAAATATCCATTGCCCGGTGATAAAGACATCATCATGATCCATCGCGTGATCATTGATGTGGACCAACCCAAAGTGATCCGTTTGCAAGTTGAACCAGATCCACACCGCGCTTCATTGAGCGATGATATTTCCAGCAGCGGCACATTTGATGATGTAGACTGGAAAGCCGAGGGTACTGAACTCGCTTTCTTATCCACTTCCCGCGATCATAAGATTGAAAAAATGCGGATCGCCGATGCAGCTACCGGCGCAGTAAGGGAAGTGTTTGAAGAAAAAGTGGCCACGCAATATGAATCAGGACAGGGTGCTATCAACTGGCGATACCTGGCAGCATCCAACGAATTTATCTGGTATTCTGAACGCGACAACTGGGGACATTTATATCTCTATGACGCAAAAACAGGTCAACTGAAAAACCAGATCACCAAAGGTGATTTTGTAGTAACGCGTATGCTGGATGTTGATGAAAAGAAAAGAAGGATCCGGTTCATAGGGCTGGGAAAGGAACCTGGCAATCCTTATTTTGCTCATATATACGAGATCGGATTTGATGGAAAGAACCTCGTATCATTAACACCCGAATTGGGCAACCATTCTGTAAGCTACTCTCCTTCCCAAAAATATTTCATCGACACCTATTCACAACCAGACGTTCCACCTGTAATGGTATTGCGCGATGCGAATGGCAAGCAGCTCCTTGAACTGGAAAGGACCGATGTCTCCAAATTACAGGCTACCGGTTGGAAAGCTCCTGCACCCGTGAAGCTGAAAGCTCATGATGGCATTACAGATATTTACGGACTGGTGTTCACTCCCACTAAAATGGAACCCGGCAAAAAATATCCGGTAGTGGATTATATCTATCCCGGTCCGCAAGGCGGCAGTGTAGGCAGTTGGTCTTTTATCGCTTCCCGTGGCGATCACCAGGCCCTGGCAGAACTCGGGTTTATTGTAGTGCTGATCGAAGGCACCAGCAATCCGGACCGTTCCAAAAGTTATCATGATATGAGTTATGGAAATATGGCTGAAAACACTTTGCCAGATCAGATAACAGCTATCCGCCAGCTTTCCCGGGAATATCCCATGGATACTACACGGGTCGGCATCTGGGGGCATTCCGGTGGAGGTTTTGCTACAGCGGCCGCCATGTTCCGCTATCCTGATTTCTTTAAAGTAGGCATTGCTGAATCAGGTAACCATGACAACCGCAACTACGAAGACGATTGGGGTGAGCGTTACAACGGCTTAGTGGAAAATTCCAATTATGGAGCACAGGCCAATCAGAACTATGCGCAAAACCTGAAAGGCAAATTGATGCTGGCCCATGGCATGATGGACAATAACGTGCCGCCTTATAATACATTGCTGGTAGTGGAAGCACTGGAAAAAGCCAATAAGGATTACGACCTGGTGATCTTCCCCAACAGTGCACATGGATTTGGTCAGTATTCTTATTACATGATGCGCCGCCGTTGGGATTATTTTGTAAGAAACCTTTGCGGCATTGAACCACCGAAAGAATTTGATTTAAGAGCGCCTGCAGGGCCGAGAAGAAATTAATGATAATCTTATGTATTTTATAGACAAGTAAATCATCGAACATCCACCATTGTGAAATACAAGTTCAGCTTGCTGGCCTTCCTGTTCATTACCACATTTCCTAATGCGCAGACAATTACGACTATTGGAGGAACGGGATCACTGGGTTATACTCCGGATGGAGTACCTGCCATTAATGCAACATTAGGGGATATGTATTACTGCCATGTCGCTTTTGATAAAAGTGGGAATATGTATTTCTCAGAAACGGGTTACAATATAATACGTAAGGTGAGTACGGCAGGGATTATCACTACTATAGCAGGGACTTATAATGTGATAGGAAGCAGCGGCAACGGGGGCCTGGCTGTTAATGCATTATTATATCATCCTACCACAATCGCTGTTGATAACAATGATAATATCTACTTTGCCGATGCTAATGGATCATATATCCGAAAAATCGATCCGGCTGGAATTATAACCAGGATCACCGGAACAGAAACAATAAACTGCGGCGTCGGCGATGGAGGGCCGGTTGCACAAGCACAATTTAGGGCTATATCTGCCATAACCCTGGACAACTCCGGCAACCTGTTTGTGGCTGATTATGGTTGCAATACAGTCAGAAAAATAAGTACTGCAGGGATCGTGACTACTATTGCCGGCAATGGCACGCATGGCTATTCGGGTGACGGTGGCCCTGCTACATCCGCACAACTCGGTTACCCCACCAAAGTAGCAATAGACAATGCAGGCAATGTATATATTCCGGACGCACATAATCACCGCGTAAGAAAAGTAGACAATGCCGGTATAATAACCACTGTTATTGGTAATGGTATTCAAGGCTATAGTGGAGATGGAGGCTCGGCCACGTCTGCGCAAATATCCTTTCCCGGTTCAGTTGTAATTGATAATGCCGGTAATCTGTACATAGGTGATTATAATCAGGTAATACGCAAAATAGACCCTTCCGGTATAATAACCACTTACGCTGGAAATGGTATTTCCGGCTATTCAGGTGATGGCGGCCCTGCGATAAATGCATCAATTTTTATGACTGAGGGCCGGATAAGTATCGATGAAAATAATAACATTTATTTTATAGATGCCAATAATGCCGTGATCAGGAAGATCAGTAATTGCCTTACCGCATCAATAACCCAACATCCGCAGCCAGTATCTGTCTGTAATACCGGGGATGCTTCATTCTCAATCAGTGCCACCGGTGCCAATTCTATAAAGTGGCAGGTGAATAACGGTACCGGCTGGTCAGACATTACTGACAATGCAGTATATTCCGGGTCCACTTCTCTCACATTGAATATAAGTGGTGCGAATGTTAACCTGAACAATTTCAAATACCGTTGCATGCTAACCAATCCCTGTGGATCAGTGTTTTCTCAACCTGCCCTGTTAGCTGTAACAACCCCAGTAACACCTACTGTCTCCATATCAACTACTACTACTACCATTTGTGCCGGAACATCCACGACCTTTACTGCCGCTCCTTTAAATGAGGGTACCAACCCTTCTTTCCAGTGGCAAAAGAACAACCTGCCTGTTGGGTCTAACTCGGCAACTTATACTGACAACTCTATTAACAACGGCGATGTGATCAGTTGCATCCTCACATCCAGTCAAAGCTGTGTTTCAGGCTCAATAGCCAACAGTAATTCTATCACTATGACCGTTAATCCCATCCTTTCCCCAACAATTACTATTTCGGCATCTGACAACAATATTTGTACCGGCTCAATGGTTGTTTTCTCATCTACTGTGCAGGATGAAGGTGCAAACCCATCCTACCAATGGAGAAAAAACGGGGTCAACACTGGCAATAATTCTCCTTCCTATTCAGACAACACTTTAGCAGATGGAGATATTATTAGTTGCATATTAATTACAAATTATAACTGTCAACCCACCCCATCTGTTGAAAGCAATCTGATTGGAATGAATATCCTTCCATTGGTTACACCTTCTATTACCATCAGCACCCCATCAACCAGGATTTGTCCGGGTACATCAGTTACTTTTACAGCCACCCCTTCTAATGGGGGGCCTTCCCCGGTTTATCAATGGAAAAAGAACGGAACACTGGTTGGCACAGGAAATAATACTTATTCGGTCAACGATATTGCCAATAATGATATAATAGTATGTGAAATGATTGCCACAGGTGCCTGCCTTTCCACTACCACCGTTACCAGCAATCCTATTAATATCTCATTTTATTCTGCCCCGATTGTGACACTGGACAAAACTCCTTATCTATGTGAAGGGGACGGTAGATTACTGAATGCAGGTAGTTTCAGTTCTTATATATGGAATAATGGCAGCACTTCCAGCACCATCTTTGCAGGTATCCCGGGAAAATATTATGTAACAGTTACAGATAATAATGGATGCCAGGGAAGTGACACTACTATTATTTCACAAATACTACCCAAACCAACAGGCTTTCTACCCCCGGATACAAGCATTTGCAGTTATGGCACCCTTACACTACAGGCAAAAGCAGGCTACAACAGTTATTTATGGAGTAATAACTCTACTTCCTCAACAATAGAGATCACAACACCTGGCCTTTATTGGTTGCAGGTAACAGACAAGAATCAGTGCAAAAACAGGGATACAGTTCTTGTCAACTTAAAACAATGCATGGAGGGCTTTTATATTCCTTCCGGATTCACGCCTAATAATGATGGAAAGAACGATACATTCAAACCATTCGTTTTTGGAAATGTAGAATCCTATCTGTTCATTATATATAATCGCTGGGGACAGGTTGTGTTCCAATCTTCTGACCTCTATAAAGGATGGGATGGGCGCTTTAACGGGCAAATGCAAGATAGCCATGTATTTGTATGGTCTTGTAAATATAAATTACAGGGAGGGGTTGAGGTCATTAAAAAGGGGACGGTAACAATTATAAGATAATATTCCATTTTATCCTGGCTCACCAGAAAAACTCAAAAAGGGATAAATTACCTGAAGTATAAGATACTAAGTAAATTGTATAGGATTAAATTTTTTCCTATGCGCAGGCCTATTTTGTATAAGATTGTCTTTTTTCTCCATTGGGGGCTTTTTTTAATGACCAATATGATCCAGGCCCAACTCGCTCCCAAAGAACGGGATTCCCTTCGCGCCAATATCACCCGTGTTGCCCAACAAATCAATGCCCGGGTAGGTGTTTCCATTTCCCTGATCGAAGCTGGTGACTCGTTAAGCTATCGCGGCGAAGAGCGGTTTCCCATGATGAGCGTATATAAATTTCCTATTGCTATCGCTGTGCTGAAAGAACTGGATAGAGGCACTACTTTCATGGAAAGATATATCGTGCTGCCTAAGGACTCTATCTATACCGGTGAAGAAGAAACGTATTCCGATGCTAATTTTCCGGGAGGAAAGATCACTATTGGACAACTGCTAACTTTAATGCTGGTGCAGAGCAGTAATACCGCCTGCGATCAACTGCTGTATCTGCTGAAAGGCCCGGCCAGTGTACAGCCCTATCTCGATGACCTGAATATCCAGGATATGGCTATTGCCAATACCGAAAAAGAAATAAATATCGATTCGCTATTAAGATTTGACAACTGGAGCACACCTAATGAAATGAGAAGGTTGCTGACAATTGCCTACACCGGCGATTATCTATCCAAAAAAAATCATGATTTTCTGTGGGACAAAATGACGGAAACAGTTGTTGGTGCTAACAGAATAAAAGGACTTCTTCCGAGAAATACGGTTGTAGCGCACCGAACCGGCACCGGATATGGTTCATATAATGATGCTGGCATTATTACGCTGCCCAGCGGTAAACATCTTGCAATAGTGGTCTTTATTTCGGAGGCGCAGGAATATCCTGAAAAATGCAATGAAGCTATTGCCAAGATCGCAAAACTGGCCTGGGATTATTACTCACGGCACTAATGCTGTTTATTCAAATAATTTAACTGCTACCGGCTGCAAATGACAATGAAGTATCCAATGGTGATGGCAATCCGTTCACACCATTGCCATCACCAATCACCGATAGCATACTGCAATGCATTGTTGATATTGCCGGCCCTGGCGTCCGGGTAATGGCTCTTTTGCAAAGCCTCGCCTGACCTGTCTTTTGAGTGTATTATTTATAGCCTCGTCATGGGAAATTTCCTTGACCTCTGCTGTCCATTTATCATTCCTGATATTTCCGCCATTAATGAGTTCTCAGTTTCCAGGGTATAGGAGATTTTTTGAGGGAAATCATGCGCCGGATTTTCAAATACCAGTTGATTGGCAGATGAAGAGGTCAATTTAAATTTTACCGGCTGATCATTATTCTGACCTTTTACAGTAGGGATATAAAAAATATCATTCCCTTCTTTTTTCAGGACAATCGATTCCAGGGAAATAGAATCGGTAGCAGTGATCATATAGCTTCTGCCACCATAGGTGGAGTCATTTATTAAAGACCATTCTTCCACCATCTTTCCGCGTTGGGTTTGGTTGCCCCATTTTCCCAGAAGCCATTTTGCGTTGGAGAGCGATGGAGCATCCTGGGCAAATAAATTATTAGAAACAACAAGGGCAAAAACAGCCATTAAATAAGGTTTCATGTAATTGATTTATAGTGACCGCAAAACTGGTTAATATTTCGTTTTTCAAATTGTAAAAAAGCGACTTCTAGTCGAAGCTGAAAAATTTAACCAGTGGCAGGTGTTCTGCGAAATACTGCTTTGGGCTCAGGCCGGAAAATTCGCGGAAATCTTTAATAAAATGGGCCTGGTCATAAAAGCCGCTGTTATAGGCAAGATCGGTGAGTGTATTGTAGCGCTTTTGTTCAGCTAATGATAATACATGTTGAAACCGGCTGATGCGGGCATATTGTTTGGGGCTAAGGCCAACGGCAGCAATGAACTGACGCTCGAGATGCCGGCGTCCGATATTGAGTTGGGTGGAAAGCGCTTCGATATTAATAGCGCCATTTGCCTCGTTGATCATAGTCACACAGCAACTGATCACGGCGTTTATAGTTGTCGATCGTAATTGACGCGATAAGAATCGTTCTATGATCTGTACTCTTTGTTCATTGTTCGCAGCCTCCATCATACGGTCTTCCAGTTCGCGGCCGGCTGCACCCCAGATATCGGTTATCCGGATATTGTTATCGTTGATCTCATGGGTGCTGATACTGGTAAAGGGCCTTAATCCATGCGGCTGAAACCGGATGCTGAACATACCCACTTTACCAATGCCACCAATCTCAATAAAGCGGGTGAGTTGGCCATGGATAAAGCTGCGGGGTTGAAGATTGGCGGTCCCATCCGGATAGTATTTTTGGAAAAGATTGCCATAGTGGAATACCAGCTCGATGCAGCCATCAGGGAATATGCGTTGTTGGGTGCCGGGCAGTTCTTCTCCTTCAAGGCTCCAGTAGCATTTGATAAGACTGGAGAGGGAGGAGTCAGGAGTGTAAAGGCGATAGTGCATGAGTAATTTGAAGATAATCTTTTTTGGAGTTTGTTAAATTGAATTAAAGCAAGTAGCTACTGGGATAGTAAACCCTACATTGTGTCTGTTTTCTTCGTAAATTGAAACATGCTTGCACGGATTCATAAAAGATTGGAGGAGCGCTCTGCTTTCTATGTTCTACCAAATATGGAGAACTGTTTTACCTGGTCTTTTCCTGAATTCATGCCGTTTTGTGTTCAGCTTTATTATTTCTCCTCTTTAAAAGATTTTTCCACGTTGCCCCAGGTCTGAAACAGGCTTGGGATGGCCATTCATTAAACTTTTAGTATTTAAAATTTGGGCTATGCAACGTAATCTGCAGGGTCAGTCCACCAATGGTGTGCTGATATTCATATTGATTTTGATAAGTATATTGATATTGGAACGGGGGATTGTGGCGGGGAGTAAGTGGTATTGGTTTTTGTTGGTGACGGTGCCGGGGTTGGTGGTTGTTTGGGTGAGGGGGAGAAGGGGGTAGATATGTAAAAGGGTTGGTGAATTGCCGGACTTTTTAGAATTGCTGCTTAGCTATGAGTAGATTGCTGGCGGTTTAAAAGAAATGTTTATGGTTTTGACCTTTATTCCAGGTACCTGGGAAGGATTTTTTATATTGAATTTTTCGTAGTATTGTATTGAAAGCTTATCACAATAAGGCTATAAGCCGAAGATAAACTCTTTAGCCCTGCGTACTCCGTGGGGCTGTTTTATTCATAATATGTGAATAAATATTAATTTTTAATATTAATCAACTACGTATTTTTGAAAATCTATTTGGTAGTTGATTAGTTGTGATTTGCTTTCATTATTTAATTTATCATCACTACTGGTATCAAATACAACCCTGCAGATTTAAAGTTCGTGTAAGCTGTTGGACAGCAATCCAACAAGGATAAGCAAATCGATCTCAGGGTTTTGTTATATTTAAGCTACTATCATAAATTTTAGCCTAAACCTCATCCCACCATGAACAAAATTCTCGGCCTCGATCTCGGCACCCACTCCATCGGTTGGGCTATCCGCAACACCACCGAACCCGCCAACCAGATTGTCGATAAAGGCGTGCTTACTTTTGAAAAAGGCGTGGGCGAAGAAAAAGGTGTTGAATTCCCTCTTGTAAAAAAAAGAACTGAAAGTCGTGGTAAACGCCGCCATTACCAGGCAGAAAAGTACCGGAAATGGACGCTTTTGCAAACGCTGATCGAGCACAATATGTGTCCGCTACAAATTGAAGAGCTGGATCAGTGGCGCAAATACACTAAAGGTCAGGGACGCAAATATCCTCAATCTCCTGAATTCATTAACTGGCTTCGTTTTGATTTTGATGGTGATGGCAAACCGGATTTTGAAAGATTCGGATTCAGCAAGCACGAAAATCATTACTTGTTCAGGATGCTTGCTGTAAGCGAGGATCCTGCGCACAAGAATATTTTTGTTAACAACCCACATTTGCTGGGGCGGGTATTTTATCACCTGGTACAACGAAGGGGCTTCAGGGGCCGTGATGACGAGGAAGCCCGTACAATCTTGCAGGGTAGCAAAGATGGCAAAGTGGCGGGTGCAGAAGCCATCTCTCCATTGATCCGTCAATACAAAACCCTGGGCGCAGCTTTATACCATTTACAAAAGGATAAAGGCGAACGTATCCGGAAGCGATATAACCTTCGTACCGATTATGCTCACGAATTACAGCAAATCTCCCAAGTACAGAACGTTCCGGATTCCGTTTATAAAAGACTTGAAAAGGCTATTGTATGGCAGAGGCCACTCAGAAGTCAGAAAGGCCTTGTTGGTATTTGCACGTTTGAACAGAATAAACCCAGATGCCCCATAAGTCATCCTTTTTATGAGGAATACAGAATATGGATCAATATAAATAATCTGAAGATCCAGCTTCCTGAAGGAATAGACAAGCATACATATATACAGGAAAAGATCTATCCTCTCTTCTATCGAAAGGACAGGGATTTTAAATTAGCCGTTATTCTGAAAGAGCTTCGCAAAATGGGTGGTAGTATCGCCTCCAAATTTAAAGACGACACCAAGATTCCATCTGCCACTCTTTTGAATGCATTTAAAGAGTTACTTGGAGAAGACTGGAAAGATCACTATGGCTGGGAATTGGCCTTGCAGAATCAACCCAAGACGATTCCTTATTCGTTTGAAGATATATGGCATGTGCTTTTCACATTTGATGACAGGGAAAAACTTATGCTGTTTGCAAAAGAGAAGTTGGGTCTGGATGAGGAAAAAGCTGAAAAATTCTCAAAGATCAAACTGCTGCAGGGATATGCGACATTAAGCATTTCTGCGATCAGAAAAATATTGCCTTACCTGAAAGCAGGCTACTTATACAGCCATGCAATTTATCTGGCAAATTTGCATAAGGTTCTGGGAGGCAATGCGCTTTCATCTTCTGATGCGCACGCGTTTTCCACAGCTCTTAAAGATATTATCGATCAGCATCGCTCCGAGCAATCATGGATCTCTGTAGTAAATGGGTTGATCAGTGACCAATTGAACAGCGCTACGCGATTCGGCATGGATCCAACATATCAACTTGACAGCGACGATTTGAACGATATCAAAGGGAAGTTGGAGGAAGAGCTGGGAGAATATTCCTGGAAGAAAAAGTCCGAAGAAGAAAAAAATGCTGCCATAAATTTTATTGCCGATAAATATCTCACATTTCTCAGGAGACCCGTACAGTATTCAAAAGAGCCGGTGTATAGCAAACTACCTCGGTTGCATGATCGCATTCTTAATTATTTGCGCGAGACATACGATGTTCAGGTTAAAAATGAAAAACATCTCTGGCATCCCTCCGAACAGGAAAGCTATCCAGCAGCTAAATATAAGAATGGAATACCAATTCTGGGAGATCCTATGCCGATTAGCCGCGGATTTAAAAATCCAATGGCACTGAAGACACTTCATCAACTCAAAAAGCTATTAAATCATTTACTTAAAATTGGGAAAATAGATGAGGATACGAGAGTTGTTGTAGAAATCGCCAGGGAATTAAATGATGCCAATAAAAGAAAGGCAATTGAGAGATGGCAACGAGATAAAGAAAAACAGAATGATGAATATCGTAAGAGAATAGAAGAAGATCCTGAATTAAAAGGATTGCTTTTAGATGTAAAGAATAAAGATATTATTGACAAATACAGACTCTGGGTAGAGCAAAATAAGACATGTTTATATACCGGTAATATTATCAGTCTATATGATCTCTTCGTAGGGAAATTTGATTTTGAACATACAATCCCCGCCAGTATTAGTTTTGACAATGAACTGAAAAATCTGACAATTGCAGATGGTTTATACAATAAACAGATAAAGAAAAAACTATTCCCGACACAATTGCCGAATTATGACAAGGAAGTCACACTTGATGGAATAGTCTATTCAGCAATTAAACCCAGATTGGAGCCTATCGAAAAAAAAGTAGAAGAGCTTGAGGCTTTACAGGATGAGTGGACGAATAAGACACGATTCGCTTCCACCAAAGAGATAAAAGATGCTTGTATTCAACGCCGTCATATCATTAGTTTTGACTTGGATTACTGGAGAAAGAAACTGAATTCGTTTACTTTAACTGAATATAAGGCAGGATGGAAAAATAGTCAGTTACGGGATACGCAAGTAATCACTAAATATGCTTTGCCATATCTTAAAACCGTATTCAGAAAAGTAGAAGTTCAAAAAGGGACTGTAGTAAGTGATTTCCGGAAGATTTACAACATTCAGCCAAAGGCTGAAAAAAAGGAGCGTACGCGCCATAGCCATCATGCAATAGATGCTGCGGTTTTAACACTGATTCCACCTGCTGCTATCAGGGACAGAATCTTGGGAAAGTTCAATGAACTGAAAGATCAACATGCAAATCTTATTTACCACGAACCAGTAACAAACTGGAAGGGGTTTACCACAGCTCATATTTTATCGATAGAAGAAGATGTGCTGAATAATTTTCAGCCAAAACAGCGGACGTTGACACAAACATATAAGAACATCAGGAAGCGAGGAGTCAAGCAATTTGTTAAAGAAAAAGTTGATGGGAGATGGCAGTATAAGCTAGATGCTAAAGGGCAGCGAATCCCACTGATTGCTAAAGGAGATAATATGCGTGGACAACTTCATAAGGAGAGTTTTTTTGGGGCGGTTAAATTGGGTGGAGAAAAATGGTTAGTTGAAAGATACCCGGTTTCAAGTTTTACAAATATCAAAGATTGCCGGCATATCGTGGATGACAAAGTGCGGGAAATAGTGCAGGCGGTGCTTGAAAAGCGAATGATAGAAGGAATCCCTTTTGACAAGGCTAAACTAGACCCTATACCTTTTCCCGGAGAAAAAGAGGTTATCAGGAAAGTCAGGTGTAAAGTGGCCGCGGGCGCGGGATATCTCACACCAAAGAAAGCTCTTGAAATTAACCGGCACAACTTTGTATCAAAGCATGATTATAAGCAATCTGTCTATGCTCAAAATGAAGAAAACACGTTGTGCTTGTTTTATGAAGGAGTAATTAATGGAAAACCTGAAAGATCATTCAGAGTGGTTGGCCTATTCGAGCTTGCCCAATTAAAGCTTAAGAAGATAGATCATATAAAGTCTGAAAAATATTATCAGGTTGTTGAGGCTGGGAGAGGAAAAAATAAGACAGAAATCCCTTTATCGCATGTAATTACCGTGGGCATAAAAGTAATTCCCTTTAAAAATAGTAAAGAAGAATTGAAGGATCTGCCAAGAAAAGATTTACTAAAAAGAGTATACAGAGTCTATAAGTTTAATGAACCAGCGCCCTCAACTGTATATATTTATATGCAGAATCACCTTGAAGCTCGACCAAATGATGAGTTGGGTAATGGTGAAAAGGATTTGAATTTAGAAATATATCAACCGAGGGTATTTCTGAATGCAGCAAAATTCACTTGTGTAATTGAAGGCCGTGACTTTTCTATCGATTTGGATGGAACAATACACTGGCTATTCTGACCTTTTAAGAATGTCAATTCTCAGAGGAATGATATACTAAATAAAATACACGGTTCGTTTTCATCATCCAAACCAATTCCTATGATAAAGCGGACCCTGTATTTTGGCAATCCGGCTTATCTGAAAACTGTCAATGAACAACTTGTCATTGAAACCATCCTACCCGTTCCCCTTGTACCCGAAGGAGAAGATAAAGAAGTCAAAACAATTGCCAAAACAATTCCTATCGAAGATATCGGCTTGCTCATCCTCGATAATCGTCAGATCACCATTACCCAGGCATTATTGTCAAAACTATTGGCAAATAACACGGCTGTGGTCAGTTGTGACGAAACACATCACCCCACCGGTATGCTGTTCAACCTGGATGGGCACTCCCTTCAAAGTCAGAAATTCCAGGCGCAACTGAATGCAACTGTTCCTTTAAAAAAACAATTGTGGCAACAGACAGTGATCGCCAAAATTCAAAACCAAGCAGCGGTGCTTTCGATCCGGCGTGAAGAAAACAAGATGCTGATTAACCTGGCAAATGATGTCAAAAGCGGCGATAGTGAAAACTGTGAAGCCAAAGCGGCAGCATACTACTGGAAGCGGATTTTTCCGGATTCATTGCAGTTTAGAAGGGAGCGTTATGGTCCTCCTCCAAATAATCTCCTTAATTATGGCTATGCCATTCTCAGGGCAGTAGTTGCACGAAGTCTGGTATCAAGCGGGTTGTTACCTACGCTGGGCATCCATCACCGCAATCAGTATAATGCCTATTGCCTGGCGGACGATATCATGGAGCCATACAGGCCGTACGTAGACCTTGTCGTATACCAAATAGTCAGAAGCAACGGCCAATACCTCGAAATGGGGCCATCTATGAAGAAGTCATTACTTGAAGTCCCTGCCATGGACGTGGTCATTGATGGAAAGAAAAGCCCTTTGATGAATGCGGTGCAACGTACAACAGCGAGCCTGGCGAAATGTTTTGAAGGCACTCGCAAGAAAATCCTGTACCCGGTAGTTGAGTAAGCAGTTTCCTTTCACATACTCCGTACTCCTCTTATTCAATATCCTTAAAACCTTGTACTATGAAACGGATGTCAAAGCCACTGGCTAAGATAGCCAAGCTACCCACTATCCAGGGTATACCCAACAAACCCCGGTATCAGTTAAGGCCTAACGTCATCTATTGCGGTGATAATCTGATTATGTTGAAGGAGATTCCATCGGGAAGTGTAGATCTTATTTACATCGACCCTCCATTTAATAGTAATCGCAACTATGAAGTTTTCTGGGGTGATACACAGGAGAAGCGTGCTTTTTCTGACCGGTTTGGGGATGCAAAAGCATACCTTGATTATATGCGTCCGCGTATAATGGAATTATACAGGGTATTGAAGAAAACAGGTAGTTTCTACTATCATTGCGATTGGCACGCAAGCCACTATGTTAAGATCATGCTGGACGAAGTTTTTGGATTTAATAATTTTCAGGATGAAATTGTATGGAGACGAACTTTCAATGTTGGAAGCAGTAAAGCGCTAGCCAAAAAATTTCCGATCAGTACAGATTCAATATTCTACTATGTAAAATCAGCCAATTATACATTCAATACGGAAAGAAGGCGTTATGCTGAAAGTGCTTTGAAAAGATATGATAAAGTTGATGAAAAAGGGCGTTTCATGTGGGTTCCCCTTAAAACAGTTTCGGAAAAGCGTTTAAAGGAACTACGTGAGTCAGGAGAAATCAGGGAAGGTAAAGATCTTAAATATCCAAGGTATAAGAAGTACTTCGACCCTGTAAAGGGACCAGTTGTAGATAATTTATGGGATGATATCGGCCAATTGCCAACCAGGGAGAAATTTGAAGCAGAAAGAATTGGTTATCCTACACAAAAGCCTTTGGCTTTGCTGGAAAGAATTATCAATGTAAGCAGTAATCCCGGCGATATAGTACTTGATGCATTTTGTGGATGTGGAACAACCTTGGCGGCATCCCAGAAACTGAACAGAAAATGGATTGGCATTGATATCAGTCCGACCGCCTGCCGGGTAATGAGCCAACGACTATGGGATATTTTCAGACTTACTGAAGGCAAAGATTTTTATGTGGAGGATTTGAGAAAAACAGAAAAGGAGTTGCGCCTGCTACCTCATTTCGAATTTCAAAACTGGGCTTGTATTGCGTTAGGTGGTATTCCAAATAAACGGAAATCAGGAGATTTCGGGATAGATGGCAAATTGTATCCCGTTGAGATTGGGAAGAAGAAAAGAGAGGGAAAAGATTTGTTCGGCGACGCAGACTTTTACTATCCGATACAGGTGAAGCAGGTTGATAAAGCCGGCCGTCCCGATATAGATAATTTTGAAACTGCAGTGAGGAGAGATGGACGTTCAAAAGGTTATTTTGTTGCATTCGATTTTTCCAGTGACGCACTTGCCGAAATCAAACGATTGGATAAGGAAGGTGACATTGAAATAATCCCTATCACCGTAAAACGACTGCTGGAGCTTGAAAATACTTACCGGGTAAAAGCTTCGTAACAGCAATATGTTTGAAAGACTTAATGCATATCGGATCATGTGGGTACTTGTATTTTTCGATCTTCCGACAGAAACCAAAAAGGACAGAAAGATCTATGCCCGTTTCAGGAAGGATATTATCGCGGACGGGTTCCAGATGTTCCAGTTCAGCATTTACCTGCGCCATTGCGCCAGCCGGGAGAATGCTGAGGTGCATATCCAGCGGGTGAAGCGGATTCTCCCGCCAAAAGGCAATGTCGGGATGATGTGTATTACGGACAAACAGTTTGGGATGATGGAGATTTTCAGTGGGCGGGATATGGTCGAGACACCGGAGACAGTGCAGCAATTGGAACTTTTTTGACGGGAAACGGAGGTAAACAGAGATTTTACAAACAAAAAAATGGGTGAAAATTCCATTTTTTTGTTTGTAAAATGTACCTCAAATAGCTAATAATCAGCAAATTTTGAGGGTTCGGTTGTCGAAGAGCTAAGCTACATCATAAATTGAAAGCAAATCACAACTCGTCATGTATTTAATCCATGCAGGTTGTTGTTGTCGAAGAGCTAAGCTACATCATAAATTGAAAGCAAATCACAACTATAGTATACGTGCGTACCGGCCCTCCAGCGTTGTCGAAGAGCTAAGCTACATCATAAATTGAAAGCAAATCACAACTTTTTCATGTCCAACGTTGGTTTCGGCGCGGGTTGTCGAAGAGCTAAGCTACATCATAAATTGAAAGCAAATCACAACTATAGTACTCTTGCTCTTTTCCGTTGATTAGTTGTCGAAGAGCTAAGCTACATCATAAATTGAAAGCAAATCACAACTAGCATATTTGCGGAGATAGGTCTTTGTCGTTGTCGAAGAGCTAAGCTACATCATAAATTGAAAGCAAATCACAACATTAAAGGCTTCAACAATTACGGCCCATTCGTTGTCGAAGAGCTAAGCTACATCATAAATTGAAAGCAAATCACAACTCAGGCACAATGGGTAACTATCGATACGGTGTTGTCGAAGAGCTAAGCTACATCATAAATTGAAAGCAAATCACAACCCTCGTACATGCATAGGCGATAGATCGGAGTTGTCGAAGAGCTAAGCTACATCATAAATTGAAAGCAAATCACAACACATAGGTGTGTGCCGATTTTTTACTATTTGTTGTCGAAGAGCTAAGCTACATCATAAATTGAAAGCAAATCACAACGATCAAACCGAACCGCCTCCACTTGAACAGGTTGTCGAAGAGCTAAGCTACATCATAAATTGAAAGCAAATCACAACCCAGTAAATTTATCCCGCATAGCACGCCACGTTGTCGAAGAGCTAAGCTACATCATAAATTGAAAGCAAATCACAACCAATTGAGTCCATCTTTGTACCCCTTGTCTGTTGTCGAAGAGCTAAGCTACATCATAAATTGAAAGCAAATCACAACATTTTCACCGTCAATCCATTCTGTTTGCAGGTTGTCGAAGAGCTAAGCTACATCATAAATTGAAAGCAAATCACAACCTGTTGTGTTTGTTCCTACACCTCTTATTGTTGTCGAAGAGCTAAGCTACATCATAAATTGAAAGCAAATCACAACTTGCTTATAGCATTCTATACATTCGCCGCAGTTGTCGAAGAGCTAAGCTACATCATAAATTGAAAGCAAATCACAACCGTAGTAGTTCTTATAAATATCCCAATAGCGTTGTCGAAGAGCTAAGCTACATCATAAATTGAAAGCAAATCACAACCCGCGGACATTTCATACCGTCTGTTTAGTGGTTGTCGAAGAGCTAAGCTACATCATAAATTGAAAGCAAATCACAACTTTCCGGATGCTCGGGCGAGTAGATAACCGGTTGTCGAAGAGCTAAGCTACATCATAAATTGAAAGCAAATCACAACCAGGTTCCTCTTTGCAAGCCGAACACAGATGTTGTCGAAGAGCTAAGCTACATCATAAATTGAAAGCAAATCACAACGCAGCCTCGTATGAGGTAATTTCTTTAAAGTTGTCGAAGAGCTAAGCTACATCATAAATTGAAAGCAAATCACAACAAAGTGGCGGTTTACGTCCGCCAGTCGGCGTTGTCGAAGAGCTAAGCTACATCATAAATTGAAAGCAAATCACAACCAGATAACCTTTCCAGAAATTCAGCCTGTTGTTGTCGAAGAGCTAAGCTACATCATAAATTGAAAGCAAATCACAACATGCGTATGTATCGGCGGTAAAATGAGATTGTTGTCGAAGAGCTAAGCTACATCATAAATTGAAAGCAAATCACAACTCAATTCGCTTTCGGCAATACAGTCCTTTTGTTGTCGAAGAGCTAAGCTACATCATAAATTGAAAGCAAATCACAAC
>Ga0182746_1000162_pt1 | contig 113157 bp, 92 predicted proteins | sample eDN3rd30CBELigOP_FD_128881 | JGI IMG/M metagenome (GOLD analysis project Ga0182746, IMG submission 128881) | Enriched Organic Plus compost microbial communities from Emeryville, California, USA - eDNA 3rd pass 30_C BE-Lig OP (version 2) (version 2) ...
ATAGACGCGCATCTTCGAATAGAGATTGCTGTTCTCATGCTCGCGCAGCCGCGTCAGCACGGAAAAGCGCGCCAGCATGTCCAGCGTCCCCGGCGCGCAGGGCGCCTTGTTCAGATCGGAATCACGCAGCAACTTCTCATAGACCTGCCGTTCCTCCGTCGCCTGCAGGCTATAGGGTACCTTGATGACGTAAATGCGATCGATAAAGGCTTCGTTATTCTTGTTGTTCTTGAAATTCTGCCATTCCGATTCATTGCTATGGGCCATGATGATCCCTGTGAAGGGAATGGCCCCAATATTCTCTGTCCCGATATAATTGCCTTCCTGCGTCGCCGTCAGCAGTGGATGGAGCATCTTGATCGGCGCCTTGAACATCTCGACAAATTCGAGGATGCCCTGATTTGCTCGGTTGAGGCCGCCGGAATAGCTGTAGGCATCGGGATCGTTTTGGGAGAGCATCTCCAGCTTGCGGATATCGACCTTCCCTACCAGCGAGGAGATGTCCTGGTTATTCTCGTCGCCCGGCTCGGTCTTCGAAATGGCGATCTGGCGAATACGGGAAGGCATCAGCCGGACGACCGTGAAGCGGGAAATGTCGCCGCTGAACTCATCGAGCCGCTTGCGGCACCAAGGGCTGACAAGGCCTGTCAGCCGCCGCCGGGGAATGCCGTAGCTGTCCTCGATCATGTCGCCATGGGTTTCCGCGTCGAACAGCGCCAGCGGGCTTTCGAAGATCGGGCTGATTTCCTCCCCGGCTTTCAGCGCATAGATGGGGTGCGCTTCCATCAGCGACTTCAATCGCTCCGCCAGCGAGGACTTGCCGCCCCCCACCGGGCCGAGCAGGTAGAGGATCTGCTTGCGTTCCTCCAACCCCTGGGAGGCATGGCGCAGGAAGCTGACGATATGCTCGATTGTCCCTTCCATCCCGTAGAAGTTCGAAAAGCTCTTATAGCGCCGGATCGTCCGGTTCATGAAGATGCGACCCAGCCTGGAATCGCGGGACGTGTCGATGATTTCCGGCTCGCCGATGGCTGCCAGCAGCCGCTCGGGTGCGGAGGCATGCATCAGTGGATCGTTGCGGCATCCCAGCAGATAATCCTCGACCGACATTTCGGCCTGATGCCGGTCGTCATACGCCCGCATGAAACTGGAGAACAGTTCGCTATTCGCCATGTGTCGACTCCCGCAGCGGCAGTGCTCACGTCGACAAGCATATCCCATCGAGCCCTGCAAAAACAGGGTGATGCGGAAATTAAAGGGGATTTACCATGCGTTCAGCTGCGATGAGAAGATATGCGGAGCATATTATTGGGAATGGCGGGACGAGACGTGAAATGGCCTGGATCAGGCAGTTTTGCTGAAGAAGTCGGCCTATTCTGCATCTGATGCACTGCCGATCAGTTTGGCCTCTTAGCTTGGCTGGACGAGCGCGACCAATCCATGCTGCCAAGCTATCGGAGAGCTTATTAAACCCAGCATGTCGGCTGCCTTGAAAGAGTCGGTTGTCCAGAACCGACGGGATCAGTTTACCTCATTCCCCATCCGAAGGCGGGCCGGAAACTTTCCGCCGCCGGACGAGCAAGCACCACATGCCTTGGCGGCCTGCGCGTTTCAGCCCTAATTAGCCCCGAATCGATAACCTATCTCCAGGCCGAAAGTGCGTGGATCGTTGTAAATCGTCCCGGCAAACCCAAACGCATTTACCAAATCCTGTCGTTCAAGAGCATAGGCTTCGTTGGTCAGATTCTTGACAAAGAGACTGGCGGAAATTCCCGTTTCGCCGATGTCGGACATGCCCAGTCGGGCATCGACAATGCTATATCCTTTTTGGAATGCCAGCGAGGATCCGAGATTGTCGTCCTGGAAGGATATGCGGCTCTGATATGTGAACCCCGTGCTGGCCACCAGCTTGCCCGCACTACCCAAGTCGCGCGTATAGCTGGCCGACAGGTTGACCGTGTGCTTGGGCGCTTGCGCGAAGGCGTTGCCCTTGGGGAAGCCGGGCGATCCTTCATCGTAGCGGGTCTCGAGCAGGCCGTAATTGGCGTTCAGCAAAAAGCCGGGGGCGGGGCGGATGGTCGATTCCAGCTGGAAGCCATAGATTGTCGCTTTGGGCCCGTTCGATGTGCCGATAAAGGTAGCGCCGGTGCTGCTGACGCCGAAGGTGCTGCGCTGGATACTGGTATACTTGCCGTAGAAACCGGACAGGTTGGTGCGTACGGGCATGCTTCCGATATGCCAGTCCGCTTTTATGCCTGCTTCATAATCGCGGATATATTCGGGACCAAAGGACGGCTGAGGTGCGCTCGGCTCCTGCGATGCCGGAACGCTTGGATTGAAGCCGCCGGAATTATAGCCGCGACGGGTCGTGACATAGAGCAGCATGGCGCTGCTGACACGATAGTCGACGGAGAAGTTATAGGTGACGGCGTCATAATTGTCAGAAATGGACCGAGTGCAGTTGGCAAAATCGACGCCAGGTGCGGTCGGCGAAAACCGGCAGATCTGTGGGCCGAAAAAGGTGAACTGCGGACCGACCGACGATGTCAGCAACGCTGCCTTGTCCTTGTTGAACCTCAGTCCGCCGGTCACGTTCAAGCCATCCGCCAGCGTAATAGTCGCTTGGCCATAGACGCCGGTCGTCGTCTGGGACTGGTTGATCGTCGTGAAATTGTTGCGGTCGTTGGAAAAGGGCAAATTCGGATTACCGAACAGTGAATAGGACAGGCCGCCGCGTGATTCCTGTTTTGATCGGAAGATCCCGATGGCCCAGTTCAGCCGACCGTCAAGCACATTGCCCAGCGCTTGCACTTCGTGAGAGATCACCCGTCCGAAGTCCTGAAAGTTGTTGCCGATCTGGATGGGCAAGTCGAGCGTCGTCTGATTGGTGAAGCGATTGTATGAACTGCGGCGCAGGCCAAACACATATTTCAACGTGATACCTTCGGTTGGTTCGATCGCCGCAATGTTGGTGACGCCCCATTCCTTGCTATCCTGGATCGCAGGATAGCGCGACCGGACACGCCGGATACCCAATTCGTCCTGTATGGCGCCCAGTTCGGCGGGCTGGGTTCCGTACAAGCAGCCAAGACCGGGAAAGCAGCCCGCCGTGGATCGGACGTTGGAGGTGATCAGAGCGCCCGGCGCTTCGTTGACATCGGTATAGTCGAATACCGTGTAGTTGGAGAACACGCTGCCGGGCTCTAGCAATAGCGAGGCACGGAAGCTGTCACGATGCTGCGACTGGAAATCGGGGCCGATCTCATTCTTCACGACGCCGTCACGTCGCACGATACGACCGCCCACGCGCAGACTGACCGCATCTGCAACCGGGAGGTTCAGAACCGCGGTCGCCTGCCGCCAGTCATAATTGCCATAACCAAGCTCGACTGAACCCTCAAACTCTCCCGTCGGACGGGCCGGCACGAACAGGATCGCCCCCCCTGTGCTATTCCGGCCAAACAAGGTGCCTTGCGGACCGGCCAAGGCCTGCACCGATTCCAGATCCCACATCTGATTGTTCACGGCGTTGGTCGATGTCGGTACTTCGTTGAAATAGGTTATGACGCCGGTACGGATGCCCCGCAGCGAATATGATTGTCCCGGCCCGGTGGATGATTGCTGCACATTGAGGGTAGGGACCAGACGGATAAGGTCGGAGCCCTGGCTGATCTGCGCCGTCTTGATTGTCTCGGCACTGATCGCCGTTATGGAGATGGGCACGTCCTGCAGCCGTTCCTGGGCGCGCCGCGCTACGACGACAATGTCGTCCAGGCTGGCTTGTTCGGTAACGGCTGTTGGTGAATCTGCCATATTCGCTTGGGCACTCGCCTGGGCGGATGCTCCTGCAATCGTGAGGGCCGCGAATGAAACGCCAATTCGAAAAATAGAATGAACCATGTTTTTCCTCCCCTGCTTTGCCGTCTCGTTTGTTTGCGAGGCCCGTCTTTAGCGGGATACCGGCGGGTAATATGTGTTCGCGACCGGCTAGGTCCGAATGATCAATTGCGGTCGGTTTCCTTGCCGAGATAACGGTCGAAAAAATCCACTGCCACTTGCCAGGCTGCGATGGCCTCGGGCACATCAGGCGTTTGCGTGAAATAGCCGTGGCCAAATCCCTCGCGGACATAAAGCTGGTTGGGCACTTTCGCAGCCACCAGATTGGCGCTTGTATCCAGGGCATTGCCCAGCAGCGCGTCGCGCGAGGACGACACGATCAACGTTGGCGGAAACTTGGCTAGAATGGCGGGCGAACTGGCGGGGAAGGCATAGGGATCTTCCATATCCTTCGCCTTGAAATATTGAGGCATGGATAACATGGCCGGTTGTGGGGTGACCTGTGCGCCCGTCAGACCTAGCATCCAGTAGGAAGAATCGGATGCTCCACGTTTCGCCGCGCCGGCCGCCATGATCGCGATCGCCGCGGGGGGCGGCAACTGTTCCTTTTGCAGCCGCGCGACCAACTGGGCCGTCAACATACCCCCAGCCGACGAGCCGTAAACGCCGATATTCTCAGGGCGATAGGTCTTGAGAAGGGCTCGATAGACAGTGACGGCGTCATCGGTTGCGGCCGGATAAACGGCTTCGGGCGCTTGCCGGTAGTCAACGGTGATGACACGGTATCCGGCCAGGCCGGCCATCGGCACCGCTTCTATCCTGCCGCCGATTCCGCCATTGCCCAGAATAAAACCGCCCCCGTGAAAGTTGATGAGGACCTTGTCAGCCTTATCGGCGGGCACACCTTTTTCAGGGGTGACAATATCCACGACCACGCCGTCGATCGTCGTGCGTTCGGTCTTGACCGGAAATCGTTTTTCCCATTGCGCCAGGATCGGGCCAGCCCATTTCTCATCATAAATGCGTCGGATGTTGAAGATGTCGCCAGAAAAGGCGGGATCTCCGCCACGGGCGAAATAGTCCGTGAACGCCTTGCGGGCTTCCGGGCTGAAGCTGCCGGGCATGGCGACGCTGTGCGCGGGCACGCTGACGTTGCCGTCGGCGGTGAGCGTGGGATGATCCTGCTCCAACTTTTGTTCTCCGGTCGCAGGCGTCCCCGCCGCGAGGCAAAAGGCCAGGACGCTGGCGAGGCGCACGCAAAAGGCGGTTTTTTTTGTGATCATGGGAAGGCCCTTTCTTCGGTGGTTCAGCCTTTTGAGGGGACCAGTGCATCCATCAGCATGGAGCGCACTTCTGTTCGAGGGTCGTTTTCGGCATGCGTTGGGACGTCGAAAACCATTGTTGCCCGCTCGGTCGGTTCATAAGGTTTCCATTGTGGAATGGCGGGGTTGTTGGGATTGCCGGTCGCAGCGAAATGAACCCAGGTGTCGCTCATGATCTTTGCCATGGCCGGGTTTTCAGGGCGGTCGCCCGCCATGCTCGAAGCCGTATAATTATTCATGGCGAAGGGAATGTCGCCGCCATGCGCGGCGCCTATGGCGCCATCCAGAGCCGCGGACTCCAGGTCGAAGCGATAAACATAAGCGGGCGCTGCGCCGGCCGCTTCCGCACGCCGTTCGGCCCAGCGGATTGATCCGGCCCACATCACCCGATCGGTCACGAAAGAGCAGGCGATGTCGGTCGGCGATGCATCGGGCCGCTCGCGGCGATAGGCCGCCAGTAGCGCCGGTCCCTTTTCGCCGAAGGTCGCCGTCGCCATCTTCGCAAGACCAGCCTCATCCAAAGTGCCGAACCAGGGCATGCCGAACATCATCATCGTCATGTCATCGCGGGTGTAGCCTACCAGCACGGGCACATGCGTGCCGTTGGGCGACGCCACAGGCTCCATTGGATGAGTCGGCAAGATCGTCCCGTCGACGACCGGCATGAGGCCCATAAACTGTTCGGGGCTTGCAGCGCCCGCCAACGCAGTGCTGATCGGCATCGCGTTCATGCGCTGGGCTTCCTGTACCAGCGTCGTAAACGGTACATCGTGAAGCTTGCGGAAATCCTTTGGAGCGATGTTGAGCCGGGTGAGCAGTTTTTCCGCATTACGTGCGGCGAGATCGGCCGGCGCGGCCTGCATCGCCGCGCCGCTCATTAAGTTGGCGCGATGGAACAGCCCTTTTGCCGACGGCATAGCGAGCAAAACTGAGGTTTTGCTTGCGCCGCCCGATGATCCATAGACAAGAACGCGCGACGGATCACCGCCAAAATTCTCGATATTGTCGCGCACCCATTGCAGAGCAGCGACAATGTCCAACATTCCTACATTGCCCGAGGGGGCATAATCCTCTCCGCCAAGTTCAGCCAGATGAAGATAGCCGAGCGCGCCGAGTCGATGATTGATGGTCACGGCCACGGCGTCGCCACGTTGAGCCAGGCCCAGACCATCATACAGCTTCCAAGATCCCGAGCCGCTGGTGTAGGCGCCCCCGTGCAGATAAACCAGGACGGGACGTTTGCGATCGCGTTGCGTGCTGGAAGTCCACACGTTGAGAACAAGGCAATCCTCGCCCATCGCCGGTTCGTCGCCCGCCATACCATGCAGAAACGTCATGAAATTTTTCATCCGGATGGCACCCGGCCCCTCGGCCAGTTTGTCCATCCCGCCAGCTTCTGCGGCGCTGGCCTGGGGAGCTGTCGGACCGAATGACAGCGTATCGCGAACACCTGACCATGGTGCGACAGGTTGCGGCGGCATGAAGCGGCCCTTGCCACCTGTGGGGGCTCCGTAAGGAATGCCTTTGAATATGTAGACGCTGCCATCCCTGCTACCGCGGACCTTGCCTGCGGTGGTTTCAACGATCTCCCCATTTCCCGTTCCGGCCGAACCCGTGGTTCCAGCGCCGGCTTGGGCGGGCTTGCTGCTGCCGATTATAGGCAATGCGGCCGCTCCGCCGATGCCACGTAACACATCGCGCCGTTCTGCAAGAGATCGCATCACTATCCTCTCCTTATCATAACATGTTGTTCACGCGGCAAAACTTGACTTGCGCGTGGACGATATTGTCGGTGCTCGAGCAATGAGGGCCATCAAATGACCGTTCATCACGCGATTGCCATGGGGAAGGAGTTAACTTAACCTCGTTCGCTACCGTAAGGGACGTCAGCGGGAAAAGCTGGGACTTTTTTGGTAGTCGAAATGGAGAGGGTGGCCATATGACTATATCTGATGGCAATCGGAACGACGTTCGCGCCAATGTATGGCTAACGGCGATAGAGTGCCCGAAGGACGCAGAAGCGGAAATGCATGATCTTTCGGATCGGCGCTATCGCCAATATTTGTTCGTTCACAGTGGTGGAGGCCTGGCCCGGTTGGAAGGGTGGCGAACTTCCCTTGCTGGCGGCGAAACAGCGTTTATCCCGGCTGGATCCCAGGCGCACGTCATGCTGGAAGGAGGCACCAAGTCTATCCTCTTTGGCGTAGCCGATGATTTTTTGCTGTCTCGCGTCGTGCCTGCTTTGGGCGTATCTATCGCGAGTTATTGGCACGATTTTCACAGTCCAAAGAAATTGAGCCATTGGATCGGTCGCGCTGGAGCGGAGGATCGCAACCGGCTGTGGAATGAATTGCGACAAGCAGGCGGCAGGCTCGGAACGGCAAGCGACGGTGCCGTTGCTGCCTATATTCTTCTCACTCTTTTTGAGAAGAATAACAATTACAATGAGAGCAATGGGGAATTATTCCCAATATACAATAGTGCCGATGAGATGTCGGGATCTGAACTTGATATCGTAAATCGATTTCGAGGGCTAATAGATGAAAACCTTGCAAGCGATTGGCAAATTGCCGATTACTGCGAGGCGTTGGACGTTAGGCCAGCGCAGTTGGTGCAGGCATGCAAGGCATTGCTTGGGAGCACCCCGGTCGCCGTAATCCAGGCGCAGAAAATTCTTCATGCCAAGCGAAAATTGGCATATTCGCGCGCTTCTGCGGCGGAAATATCCTACCAGCTTGGATTTGAAGATCCCGCTTATTTCAGCAGGTTTTTCCGGAAACGGACCGGCACCACGCCAGTCCAATTCCGCAAAAGCCAACGGACATTCGCGGTGTACGAAGACCCGGCGGGCACGGGCGCGTCTGCGAAACAGCGTTGATGGCGCGGAATGGTCACGGTTCAATATGTCGATGCTAACGGTTTTTCGAACGGGAGAGTGATGCAGATTCTCCAGCCGTTGGCCGCTCAATCTCCGGGTAGATGATCGAGCTTTCCATCACCCTCTGAAATGTCTCGGCAAACCGGGAAGCCTCGGCGCGGCGGTCACTTAGATTCTGCTTGAGATCGACCGCCATCATGGATGCCAGCCACATGGAGAGGCTGATGACCGCGGCGTGATCGGCGTCGATGTCGGGGCGGAGCCAGTTCCGTGCCTTTACCTCGCGATAATGTGATCGCGCGATCGCCAGCAGCGAATCTTCGCGTGCGTCACCAGCAAGAAGTCGAGACAGGAAACTACGTACCAGCTCCGGGCTATCGACCATCAGGCCGGCGACCATCAGATAATCGTTACGCGATGGCGTTTTGGCAAAATCGAAGACATGCGCGAGCCGGTCACGCAAATGAATCTGCACCGCAGCGATCAGATCGTCTCGGTCGCGGAAATGATGATACATGATGCCGCGGGTGCGGCCGGCTCGTTCCGCCACAGCCTGCATGGTGACGCGGTTGATCCCCTCTTCTGACCAGATCGCCAACGCCGCGTCCAGAAGAGCGGCATAGGTGTCGCGCCCGTTGGCGCGCTGACGTCGTTGCAATTCCGTCTCCGTTGTCAACATCGCGCCCGTTGCGACACTGGCCTTCATGGAGGGGCGAGCGCGACAAGACCAGCCCCGATGATTGAGCCACTATTACATATACATCAATGTACAATTAGCATTGACCATTTTCCAGCCTCGCTATAGCCTCGGTCTTGCAGCGCCAGATCTGATCGATTCTGAACCCATAGGCAGGGGTGCTGAAACAAAGCCGCGGGGACATTCGGCAACGGCCATCGGAGCTTCCTACGGCTCCAATGCGCCGCCATCGTCCGGCGGTCAGGAGAGGAGAGGGATATGGCGACCGTTGAGTTGGACCATCCGGTCGAGGCATCGGAACTGTCTTTCGAGCAGCAGCAGGCTGGCATTACGCGTTGGGTGCGTGACACCTTGGGCGCGAAGGTGACCAGCATTGTGCGACAGCGCCGCTGGCGCCCGGTGTGGCGGGTATTTATCGAGAAGGACGGCGTGGAATCGAGCCTGTTGTTCAAGAGCACCCGGCCTTGGCCCGACCATCCCTATCCACTCCGTCATGAATATGAAGTGCTCAAGGTCTTGCAGGACAATGGGGTCCTCATTCCGACGTTACACGGCATGTGCGCGGAACCCGAAGCGATCGTCATGGAATGGGTGCGTGGAGGCCGTGATCCAGGCCTTGTGATGGAGGCGGAGGAAAGCCGGTCGGTGATGACCCCTGATCGCTGGGCGGCCAGCCTGAAATATATGGAAGCGCTGGCCGACATCCACCGCATACCGCCCGAACAGTTCTCCGGCACGGAGCTGCCGTTTCCGCAGACGCCTGCCGATATTGCGCTCAACAGCGTGCAGCGCTTCTATGCGATGTGCCTGGAGCAGAATGTCGTCGATCCATTGATGGAATTTTGCGACCTCTGGCTGCGGCGTAATGTGCCACAGGATCTGACGCATATCTCCTTCGTCACTGGCGACTGTGGGCAGTTTCTGTCGGACGGGCCGGAAATGACAGCAATCATCGACATGGAGGTCGGTCATCTGGGTGATAATCACCATGACCTCGCCTGTTTCCGCGGGCGCCATCCCATCGAGAATATGGGCGATCTTCCGGCGCTCTATCGCCATTATGAAAAGGCGCTGGGGCGACCGGTCGATTTCCACAAGATCGCTTATCAGACGATCGTGTTCATGTCGGTTGGCTATTATGCGCCCTTGTTCGCGCTCGCCAATCGAGCGCCCGGCGGCGACTGGGTGGAAAGCGCGGTCCAGGTTGCGATGATCGGGCGTCGTTGCCTGGAAGCGTTGGCCGAGATCATTGGTATCGAGCTGGAGCAGTTCGACCTGCCAGCGCCGCGCGTGACGCCGATAGAGGATATGGCGCTACAGAAGCTGGCTGACGAGATCCGTAGCATCCCGACCTCGCCGGGGTTTGAGGACTGGCAGCGAGGGGTCATCGCCACCATTCCGGAATTCCTGGTCAACCAGCAGCATTATGGCGCCTGGGCCGAAGTGGAGGATCTGAATGACGCCGAAGCTCTGCTGGGGTATCGGCCGGTCGACCTCAATGCTGCCGATCGGGATCTTGTCGCCTATATCAAGGCGGCTGGACCGGAAGAGGATGTCGCTCTCGTCCGGTTCCTGTATCGCCGCATGTTGCGTAAATGCCTGGTGATCGCTGGCGGAAACAAGGATCATCTGGTGATGGTGGAGATGGAACCGATCCTGTGATCGAGGTTCTATCTTTGAGCGGAGTGGGAGATATCGGGTGAGCGAAACCCGCATTGGCATCTGTAAGGTCTGCTGGGCCTGCTGTCCCGTCGAGGTCACGATCGAGGAGGGGCGCGCCATCAAGGTTGTGGGCGACCGGCAGTCGCCCATCTATGGCGGCTATACCTGCCCCAAGGGCCGCGCCATGCCTGAGGGCCATTATGCCGAGAGCCGCATCCTGCACCCGCAAAAGCGCATGCCGGACGGCAGCTATCAATCCATTCCAATGGAGCAGGCGATCGATGAAATCGCAGCTCGGCTACAAGCGATCAGCGACGAACATGGCGTCGACGCGATCGCCGTCTATCCCGGCAACGGCAATCTTAGTAATCCGATCAATCCGGTGATTGGCGCCATGTTCATCATGGCGCTCGGAACCTTTCCCCATCGCTTCTTCTCCGTGCAGACGATCGATCAGGCGGGGAAGGTGATCGCGCAGGCGCTGCACGGACGCTGGATGGCCGGCCCCAATGCCTTCGCCGATGCCGACAGCTGGATCATGGTTGGCACCAACCCGGTGATTTCCAAACAGGGCATGTCGGTCAATCCGGGGCAGACCGTGAAGCAAGCGGTCAAGAATGGCATGAAGCTCATCGTGATCGACCCGCGGGAGACGGAATCGGCGGCGCATGCCTTTCTCCACATACGGCCGCAACCAGGACAGGACTCGACGCTGCTGGCCGGCCTGCTGCATGTGATCCTGACCGAGGGGCTGTATGATCGCGATTTTGTTGAAACCAATGCCGTGGGCATCGATGCACTGAAGGTGGCCGTCGCGCCTTTCACACCCGATCATGTAGCCGATGTCGCGGGTGTTTCGGCGGCGGACATCGTGTTGGCAGCGCGCACATTCGCGGAGGCGAAGAGTGGATGCGTGGTCACGGCCACTGGCGCGCATTTCCCGCTACACGGCACTCTGGCGGAATACCTGGCGCTTTGCCTCAATAGCGTATGCGGGCGCTGGGTGCGGGCAGGTGAGCAGCATTCGCAGCCGCACGTTTTGTTGCCTGACGTACCGATCCGGGCGCAGCCCTATGCGCCTTATACGCCCTGGGATTATAGTGAGACCAGCCGGATCAACGGTCTGCCGAAAACCGTCGTCGGGGCGCCGACGGGCACCCTGCCGGACGAGATACTGACCCCCGGTAAGGGACAGGTTCGAGCGCTGATCTGCTCAGGCAGCAATCCAGCCGTTTCCCTTCCTGACCAGAACCGGGCGGGGCGAGCGCTGGGTGCGCTCGACCTGCTGGTCGCGATCGACGTGGAAATGTCGAATACCGCACGCATGGCGGACTATGTCATTCCGGACCGTATGTCGCTGGAAACGCCTGGCTGCACGCAGTTCACCGAATCAATGAAATATTACGGTATCTGGACGGGCGGGTTTGAACAGCCCTATGCGATGTACGCGCCTGCCACCGTTGAGCCGCCAGCCGGTTCGGACACAATCGAAAGCTGGCAGTTCTTTTATGAGCTGGCCAAGAAGCTGGGCAAGCAGATCACCTATTTCGGTAATGCGGCGGGGACGGGCGAGCATTGGGACAAGTTTCCGGTTCCCTTCGCACTTCCACTTGATCGCCGCCCCTCGACTGAGGAGATGTTCGAGGCGATGTGCGCCGGATCACGTGTTCCGCTGGAGGAGGTGCGCCGTCATCAACATGGCAAGCTTTTTACGGAACTCGACCTTACCGTGTTGCCTCGTGGAGAGGATTGCGAGGCGATGCTCCAACTGGCCGATCCGACGATGATGGCCGAACTGGGAGTTGTCCTGGTCAAACGCGGTGACACGGCGCAGCCCAGCGAGGAATTCCCATTGTTGCTAACGCCGCGACGGAGCAACGAGATGATGAATTCCATCGGCCGCAACAATCCGAAGCTGACGGTTAAGAGACGGCACAATCCAGCTTTCGTTAACCCAGCCGAATTGCAGCGGTTTGGCGTCACATCCGGCGAGGTCATACGTATACGTTCGGTTCATGGAGTGATCGATGGCGTGGTCGAGGTCGATTCTCGTCTGCGTCCAGGGGTTCTGTCGATGACACATTGCTTCGGCACCAACCCTGATGAGGCGGATGATGCCCTAGGTGAAGGTGGGTGCACCTCCCGATTGATGGACGCACAGGCAGCCTTCGATCCTATCTTCGGCCAACCGCGGATGGGTGCTATTCCCGTGACAATAGAACGCGTATCGTCTTGGCCGATCAAGGCCTGAGCTATCTTGCGCCGTGCAACATTTCCTGTCGAAAACGACGCGGGCTTATCCCGGTCGCCTTGCGAAAAGCGGCGCTGAACGCAGCGGCGCTCTGGAACCCGCAATTGCCCGCGACGACCTTTATCATCGCCCCCTCCTGAACCAGTTCACGTTTGGCCCGCATGATCCGCGCATCGGAAATATAGCTGCTGATGGTCGTCCCCACGGTGTTCTTGAAGGTTCGCATCAGGTGCCGTGAACTCAGCCCGCACTCTTGCGCCAGGTCGACAATGGACAGGGGACCGTTCAACCCGGCATCGATACGCTCCTGAAGGCGGCGCAGGCGCCAGTCCGCCATCCGTCCATCGCACATGTCGTCCGAAACCGGTCGCATCTGGAGATGGCGACACAGGTCGATGATCAATGACAAGGCGATGGTTTCTACCAACATATCCTGTGCAAAGCCCGGATTGCGGACCTCTTTGGCAATGCGGGCAAGGCCTTGCCGAACCCATGCAGACTTAACGTCGAAACAGGGCGGTAGGGAACCAGGGAGATCCTCGCTCTGAAAGATGCGTTCAGCCATGAGATCTTCGAAGGTGAGGCAAAGGACCCGATATTCGCTGGGCTCGCAACGCGCCTCAAACTGAGATCCCATCGGCAGATAGGCCACCTCGCCGAAGGGCGGTGTGTTGCGCCGCCCCTCTGACAGCAACCGCGCTCCATGTGCACGCGGCCCCAGCGAATAATCCAGGTAGTGACTGTTCGCTTCAAACTGCGCGTCGCAGGATCGTTCCCACGCAAAATGACGAATGTCGGCGCGAATGCCGTTGGCGACGATGCTGTTTTCGACATGGAAATAGGAGGCCGTGACCGGTTGGCAAAGTATGAGGTCAGCAGAGCTGTGTCCGGTAGTTTGCACGTTTCCCATCATCCCTCCTACTCGCGAGTATCCATGTCCGCGTAGCAATCGGGGTTTATGCCCTAATTTGGCCCAATCGGCGAGTCTGATCACAAGGCGCGACTATTCATGTATGTTGCGTGCGATGGAAAGCCACAACAATGAAGCAAGCAGGACGACCCTAGGCTGAGCGACAGGGCAATTCTCGCGCGCGCGCCGCTGCGTGGCGCCATGCGACGCCATCACGACCTGACCCACGTCGTTGATCAGGCCTATGACTGGAGATCCCAGCCCGTAGCCAGCCAACGAAATGACGCCGCTCATCAATGCAGCAGCAGTCGCCCGCATCGATAGCGGGGACACATTTTGTGCCAGCATATACAGGGCTGGCACGGGAAAATGCTGACCAGTGAGGCCGCGAGCAGTAGGCTGCTCGCGATCAGGATGGATTCCAACATGAACGCCGTCGCAAAAAACGCGGCCCGATCAGATTAGCCCCAACGTCGGCAGCCATGTCCTGATCCGGGGAAGCGGTTGCGCCACCATTGATCAACGGGCCTGTGACCAACATGACGAATATGTCGATGCCACCCGTTGCCAGGCCCAGCAAGGCAGCAGCGCTACTGACAGGCAGGCCGTCCGCTCGCATTAGGACGGAGACCGTATATTGAGGGTTCGAATAGCTTACGAAACCTGCGACGCCGCCAGCGCCAGATCAGTCCGCCTGTCAAACCTGTGCTGACAATTGTCGTATCGGCTTTCAATGGCTGCTTCCGGCCCAACGGCATGCTTGCCCCTCGCCCCGACCATTTTATGACTTTGATTATGTGGCGGGGATAGGCAGGTTAAGTTCAACCATATTGTGCAATCGGGACTTTCTATCGCCAAACGTCCCTGCCACCAGTTTTTTGGGTCCTCAAGTCGCCGCTTATAGGTCGCATCGCTCAACTCGCCCTGGTCGCCGAAATGACATTGGACGGCGGAATTGCTGACCTGGTCGGCGGCTTTCGCGATCTGTAGCAACGCATCGTTTGCATACTGCAAGGCCGTATAGATTCCGGTACGCACCCGTCCGGGATGAAGCGGAAAGTATTTCCATTGCGCTATCGGGGCGGCGCCATGTCACTTTGGGAACAGTCTTGTTGGATTGAGGAAGCCCGAGCATCTGTTAGGATGGCCCATAACGAAAAATCACAAAGGGAGAGAGTAATGGCAAGAACAAGAATATTGCGTTGCGCTTTGCTACTGTCATCCGCGGTAGTCGCGGTCCAGTCAGCGCAGGCGCAAGACAGTCAAACACCGCAAAATCGCGTTACAGGGGGTATTGAAGATATCGTCGTTACCGCGCGTCGCACGGAAGAAAATCTCCAGACCACCCCGGTAGCAGTCACCGCGCTTGGCGCGGAAGCGATCAAGAACGCGCAGATTACGGACGCGGCGGCGCTGCAGAAAACCGCACCAGGCCTGTCCATCTCCACCGGCTCGGCCGGTGGCTCGGGCTTTGCCAATATTTCCATCCGCGGTTCGGCCACGCTTAACCCTGGCACAGCGAATGATCCGGCAGTCGCTACCTATCTGGACGGTGTCTATATCGCGCGCCCGTCGCAGGGGTTGACTGATCTTATCGACATGCAACGGATCGAGGTATTGCGCGGACCGCAGGGGACGCTATTCGGCCGGAATACGACCGGCGGTGCCCTTAACATCATCACCCGGGACCCCACGGGCGATTTCGAAGGCGAAGTGCGCGGTCGGATCGGCAATTATGGTCTGCGTAATGCAGGCGCCACGCTCAACGTCCCGATCATGGGCGAAGAACTCGCGATGCGCGTCGTCTATGAATTCACTGATCGCAACGGCTATGCCCGCAACAGCTTCACTGGACAGGACGTCAATGACCGCAACAGTCAATATGTGCGCGGCAAGATCAAATGGGCGCCGGCGGACAGCGACTGGTCGGTCACGCTCGCGGGCGACTATAACAAGATCAAGGACCATGGACAGTTTGTCGGGCTGAAGGATTTTCTGCCTACTGCCAACCCCGCCATCGGCGCTATCAATGCGCTGTTTCCGCTCTCCGCCTATCTTCATACCAAGGATAGCTGGTACACCACCGCCAACCAGCAATTCATCAACAACTACACGACCGAAGGTAAGTATAGCGGCCGGAACAACGGCTATGATCGTCTGACAGCATCCGGTGGATCGTTGACGGTCGAAGGGCGGCTGGGCGATATCAATGTCAAATCGATCACTGCCTATCGCTACAGCTTTTCCATTGGTCTGGGCGAACTCGATGGCACGCCGATCCAGATCCTGGCGGCGGAAAGCTATTATGGATCGAAGCAATGGTCCCAGGAACTTCAGTTCTCGGGCGATCTGACCGATCGACTCAGCTATATTTTCGGCGGTTACTATTCCAATGAAAAGGGCTCGGAGGCATCCCTCTCTCAGACCTTCGGAGTGCTTCAACCGCCGACCTCCACCAACAAGGGCTATGCCGAGAATCGGTCGGCTGTGCGGAATAAATCGACGGGTGTGTTCGGCCAGCTCTATTACGATATCACGGATCGGTTGAGCTTCACGGGTGGTCTTCGCTGGACCTGGGATACGCGCGGTACTACATCGTTCAATCGTACCAGCATCAATCCCAGCGTCTGTGCGCCCGAACTGGTGGCCCAGCCCGACTTCCAGCCACCTTGCAGCTTGGGACGGGTTGCGAAATTCAACTATCCTGCCTGGACGGCAGGGTTGGATTTCAAGGCGAACGACAATGTCTTCGCCTATATCAAAACCAGCGGCGCTGCCAAGGCTGGTGGTTGGAACCTGCGTAACGGGTCGGTCAACACGCCAGCCTTCGATCCGGAAAAGGTGAAGGACGTCGAGCTGGGCCTGAAATTGGAATCGGATGATCGCCGCGCACGCGCCAACATCGCGATATTCTATTCCTGGCAGACGGGCGTGCAGCGTAATGCGGGCGCCGTGGTCAACGGCCTCACCACCCAATATCTTCTGAATGCCGGCGATCAGGACGTGTATGGTGCCGAATTCGAACTGACCGTGATTCCGTGGGAGGGCATGACGCTGGCCGGTAATGCAAGTTTGCAGGCTGGCAACTATCGCAGGGGCAGTTTCACCGAAACTCGTGCCATCGCAGGCGGCACGGGCGCGGACTGCGTCCCGAACCCGGCCAACCCGGCGGCTCCGTTATGCACCGTGGATCGTAGCGGTGAAAATGTTCCGCAGCTGCCCAAAACACAGGTCAACATCAGTGCGAATCAGGTGTTTCCGCTGGGATTTGGGGAACTGGCGCTGCACGCGAACTATTCCTATGTCAGTAGCCAGTGGTTTGACACGACGACGGCTGACCCGCGGGAATCCGCTGCAACCATCGCAGCTCTCACCCGGCAGAACCAGTTGGGTCGCATTGATGGTTATGGCCTGCTCGACGGACGGGTTTCAGTCACGCTGAACGAACCTGATCTGGAAGTCTACGCCTTCGCCAAGAACATCACCGGCAAGAAGTATACGACCCGGTCATTCAGCAATCTCTATTCCAGCCTCGGGGTGGCATTCGAATGGATCGGTCAGCCCTTCACCTGGGGGGTAGGCACGACCTTCCGGTTCTGAGCCTGAGCAGCACCGGCGGTGCTTCGTCAACATCGCCGGCGTTTGCTGACAGTGATGCGGGGATCATCACTGCCTCCGCTGATTGAAATGTCCGATTATGCAAATGACCTGCCCGGGATGATGTTCATCCCGGGCAGCCTCATGTGGCGGAGCGCGGCGCAAAGCCGAGGTCACTGGATCGATGCGGTAATTGCCCCGGCACGCACTGCGACGCGCCGGGATCGAAGGATCAGGCGTCCCAGATAGCGTGGACCGCGTCCGCGCCGCGCATGTGCATGCCACGGATAACCGGATGCGGATGTGCAGGGTCGAGCCGCAGATTTGGGAAATCGAGCAGCAGGTCCAAAGCCACTGCCATTTCCATACGGGCGATATGCATGCCCATGCAGATGTGCGGGCCGAACCCAAAGCTGAGCAGCGGCCGCATAGGCCTTTCCAACCAGAAGTCGTTCGGACGCTCATAGGTCGACGGATCGCGGTTCGCCGCTCCGATCGACAAGGTGACCGCAGTGCCCTTGGGAACGGTCACGCCGCACACTTCCATGTCCTGCGCCGCGATGCGGGCTAGGTTGGTCGCGACCGGATCAAGGCGCATCGATTCTGTAATGGCTTTGTTGATCAGGCTGCGGTCGGCACGCACTTTTTCCATCGCTTCGGGATTTTCGAACAGCATGATCAGCAGGTTCGCGAAACTCCGGCTTGTCGTCTCCGCCGCCGCGAGCAGCAGCATCCGAACGAAACCGGTAATTTCCTCGTCCGTGAAGCGTTGGCCTTCGAGTTCGACATTCTGCATGAAGCTGATCAGGTCTTCGCGCTCGTCGCCCGATGTCCGGCGGGCGCGGACGATGGGCAGCACATGATCGAACAGTTGCTGACCGGCATCCATGGCGGCCGGTCCGGTAACCGCCAGCTTGGCGGGATCGATCTGTGGTCCGCTCAATATGCGTAAGGCCCAACTGGCGAATTTCATGACCGTGTCGCCATCCCCGTCATCGGGAAAGCCAAACAACGCGTAGACGACCCGCACAGGGAAGGGCAAAGCAAGTTCGCGAACCAGGTCCGCGCTCCCCTTGGGCCGGAGTTTGTCGGTATACTCACGCTGAATGATGGGGCGCATCATCGTTTCCTGCAGGCGGGCGATAACCGGCATGGCAAAGGCCGGAGCCAGCAGGGCGCGATATTTCTTGTGCTCTTCGTCATCCATGCCGGTAAGGAGGAGATTGTCGACCGCGGCGCCGAAGCCGTCGGCCATGATATAGCTTTTCCAGTTGGTGGAATCGCGCAGGATCGCGTGTACGTCAGGATAGCGGAAAACGGTCATGACCGGACGGCCACTGCCGGCATAGTCGGCCTGGCTCGGCACCCCGAAGCGGGCGAGGATGTCACCATCCATGACCGGCTCCTCCTCGCGCAGTTCTGCGAGCATGGGATAGGGATTGGCAGGGCCGGTACCGCTGTAGGTTTCGCTCACCATCAGGAAATCATGCGCCATCTCGTCCAGATTGGTCGCTGCTTCTTCGTTCATTACAATCTCCACCATAGCGGCCTTTGCTCGTCCCCGCGGTCGGGGCATGGGGCCTTTCCTTGGATGCGGAATCGGTCCGCGCCTCCTATCTAGCGATATAGGCGAAATCTTCTCGGAAACGCGGGCCTAATACATTTCCAGCCTTTCCGCGATAGTTTGTCGCTGTGAGGACAGCAAAATTCGATCGCAAGATGGGTTCCTGTTCTAAAGCCGTCCCAAAGCGGATCGGACAGGAGAGACATCCCATGAGCGGGGCGCAGCAAGCAATCGAGTCAATCCTTATAGGCGGCCCCGAAAATGGTTCCGGGCGGAGCCCCGAGGCGACCATCGCAGCATGGGCGAGCAGCCTCTGTTATGAAGATCTGCCCGCCGATGTTGTTGCCGGGATGAAATTGTTGCTGCGTACGATCATCGGCACGGCGGTCGCTGGCGCGACGGCGGACGGGTGCGAAGATGTGGTGGCGCAGGTCATGGAATGGGGAGGCGCGTCGGAGGCTTCCATCTGGTTCCACGGCGGGAAGGTTCCAGTTCACGCAGCGGCACTGGCCAACAGCACCATGGCGCGCGCGCTCGACATTTGTGACTTTGCTGTGCCTGGGCAGCATATCGGCAGCAGCCTCGTGCCCGTGGTGCTGGGCATGGCCGAACGGGTGGGCGGGGTAAGCGGACGCACGCTGATCGCAGCCATGACTGCCGGTTCGGAGATCGCGATCCGCTTGGGGCATGTGGCGCGGCTGGACGGCTTCGATCCCACCGGAGCCTGCTCGATCTTCGCGCCGACGATTGCCGCGGGCCGCATCCTCGGTCTGACCGAAAAGCAGATGGCCAATGCGCTGGCGCTCGCTTTCAACAAGGCAGGCAGCAGCTTCCAGAGCAATGTCGACGCCTCGCTCGCCGTGCGGGTCATCCAGGGTTTCGTGTCGCAGGATTCCATCATCTGCGCCCAACTTGCCCAACGCAACATCACTGGCCCGAAAAACTGGCTCACCGGCATATGGGGCTATTATCATCTATTCTGCAAAGATGCGCGTAACGATTCCCTCCTGCTCGGCGGGCTGGGTGAGCAGTGGTTCGCGCGCAATTTCGGTTACAAGACACGCCCTCAATGCGGCGCAACCATCTCCAGCACCGATGCCGTCATGGATCTGTTGAAGGCCCATCCCTTCGAACCGGAGGATGTCGATCGGATCGATATTCACATGGCGGCTGAAGGGCCGTGCAGCCTCGTCGGATCGGGCTTCGAGTTGGGTGACAATCCGCAGGTCAACGGCCAGTTCAATGTCCGCTATTGCGTGGCCAACGCCATTGTACGCAAAACCGTTCGGCTTGCTCATTTCACCAACGAAGCAGTTGCCGATCCCCAGGTTGGCGCGCTGGCGCAGCGCATCCATACTCACCTGACCCCGGAATTGATGGAAGGTCGCGTCGAGCTTGCCGCACGCGTTGCGGTCGAGATTCGTTTCCAGGACGGACGCATTCTAACCTGCGGAGCAGACGGGCCGTCGGGCATAGGCGCCAAGGCCAAGACCGAAGAGCAGCATCTGACCGACTTCCATGAGCATGTGAATTATGGCGGTAAGCCGATCGCCAAAGATACCGCAAACGCCATCGTTTCGCAGATTTCCCGTCTGGAAGAGATGGAGGATGTTCGTGACATCTTGTGCCTGTTGACCTGACGTCAACAAGTCGCCGCCGAAAACACTCCGCGATGCAGCTGCGGCAGACAGAAGAAAGGAGACATAGAAGAGCTATTCCTGATAAGGATCATGCCAATAAAGGCGGCAAATATTCTTGAGCGGAGGGTGGCATACAGGTGCATTTTGATTGGCCGAAGCTTTACGCCTCGGTGTTGGGACGCCCCGTCCAGGAAAAGCTGGCCCAAGGCGCTGCCCGGCTGATTGAGCATGATATTCGCGCGGAGAAGCGTCGCGCCGGCGAGGTACTGGGCGGCAGCGACGAAATTGCCCGACGATATGGACTCGCGCGCGAAACGCTGCTGGGCGCTGTCCGGTTGTTGGAAGATCAGGGCATAGCCCGCATGCGGCGTGGCCCCGGTGGCGGACTCATGGTTCTGGAGGAGAGCCATGCAACCTTAACCCGCTTTCTCGCCGAATATTTTCTGATCCGCGGCATTACATCGGTGCAACGCAAAGAAGCTGAACATGCGGTTGCGCTGCTCAGTCAGGCTGCGGGGACTGGGCCAAGTGACAGCGAGGACTATAGTAGCGGTTATTCTTATGCACTGTTGACGCGCGGGCTGGATTATAAATCACCTGCTGCTGAACCCAACGGCGTTTCTAAAATCAGCCGAGTGTTGCGGCCTTTCGTGGATGCGCTCGAAATTTTGGAGCAGTGGGAAGATCCGCCTCGCCCGTCAGCGCTCAACGAGGGCAGTCTCGCTATTCTGGTCGCCCGTTTGTTGGCGGACGAAGTGCGGCGCCTGCGTGAGCGCGGCGAAGAACGGCTGGGCTCGGAAGCGGAACTCACGGAGCGGATTGGCGTGAGCCGTCAGGTATTGCGGCAGGCGGTGCAGATGCTCGAAACCCGCGGCGTATTGATCTGCCGCAGGGGCCGGAGCCGTGGCGTGGAGATCAGGCTCGAGCATGCACGGGATGCAATCGAACGCATTACTCAACACTACACTCGTTTGGATGTAGGCGCGGCCGAGTTTCGGCCTATCCTCTCCCTAATCGGCCGGCTCAATCGCCACGTCATGGGGATGCGTACTGAACCCGGCGATTTTACGGGGTTGAGGCGGATGATTGCGGAACAGGACTGGACAGACGCAAACGGGCATGTCCGACGCATTCATATGGAATGGCGGATGATCGACAACCCGGTACTCAGTCTGATCGAACAATCACTCGCGGCGTATCGCGCCTGCAAGGCGGGCAAGGTCGCCATGGACAATGCTTATGACGTAGACCGCCTGAAGGCCTGGTCGGAAGAATATCTGGAAAGCCTTGCAGTCGGCGACCTTGCGGCCGCCGACCAGGTTTATTGCGCGATCCATGGTTATGCCGACCGGGTACTGGGGCGTTACTAAGCGGCCGCTCCGGTGACGACGACACGCACGCGAGCCAGATTGGGGATACGCAAGTAGGGCGTAGATACGTCGCCTTGCCGATGAGCCGTCACGCGGACAGTCACGAAATAGGTGCCCGGCTTGTCATAGCTGTGACGCCGCTCATAGCTTCCACTTGCCGCCGTCCCGTCCACGCTTTCTTCCGCAGCAGGGAACCGGCCGGTCCCGTCGAAATCCCATTCGACTGCCACGATGGTGCCTTGCCCGGCCGGCACTTCAGCCATAGCTGAAATGGTAAACTCTGCGCCGACGGCCACTTCGGCGCGTGCGGCTCCCTCTATGCTTGCGGAAACCACCGGCTGGATGCCGCCGCGTTCGGAAGCTGCGGCTGGCAGGGTGAGTTTTCCGCCCGCGTAGCTATAGGCGCTATCGGGCGGAGCAATCCCTCGTTCGACCCAGGCGACGAGATCGGCCAGGCCCTGTTCGATAATTCCCGAATAATCGATCAGGCGTGAGGTGGGAGAGGGGACGATGCTTGGCGGCAGAAAGGCTGGGGGGATATGCTCGGCATTTTCCACCCATTGCAGGCGGAAATTTTCGGGCATTCCGTAACGGGCAACGCCTTCGGCATAAAGGATCGCCTGATCCGGCCATAGGGACGTGTCGTGCGTATGCTGCATGTAGAGCAGCTTGCCCTTGAACTGCGCGGAATAATGTCCGCCAAAGGGACTGGGGACAGTGATACGGGGCCGCTGGGGAAACATGGGACTACCATCGACGATGACCTGGTCAAAACCCTTTTCACCATCGATGACATGGTGCCTGTGCCAATAGCAATATGCGAGATAGGCGTCATTATCGACTTCTACCTGATCGCCCGGCCGGACCCCTTCCGCCTTTGCATTTCCGTCGGCACCAAAGCCGTCGAGCAATAGCGTATCACCGAATACGCCCGTCACGAAAAGCTGACGCCCGGCAGCCTCGCCGCTCAGTATGCGGACAGATGCACCGGGAAGATAGCCGGAAGGTTGTTCGGCCAGCCGGATAGCAATCTGCCGGTCCGGCGGGGACATGATCGCCATGAAGGAACTCGCCTCCATGGCCGCCGGGCCGCCAGCATGGACCTCGGCAGCGATGTCGGCCGCGGTGCGGGCCTCGTCCACGCCAGTCTTGAACCGCACAATCCGGTCGCCTTCGAAAAGGTGCGGCTGGTCATGTCCCGCATAACCCGGCTTGCTCCAGAAATCAGGGGTATAGCCAGGATCCTGACGTGCGAATACTGCTGCGTTCCAGCACCACATGGCGGCCTGACCCATGGGTTGGGCAATCATATATTCCGCGCCTCGGGGAAAACCGAGACGATATAGATCGGCCAGTGCTTCCCGCTCATGCGCGTTCAGCCCCTCGAACGGATTGCCGCTGCCTCCCGGTTCGGTCGCATCAATGACCTTGGCAAGCTTGTTGCGGAGCAGGCGACGAACATTGAACATGGCGCCGAAACCCGTGGGCTGCACGCTTTCAATCGCCTCATCCGCTTTCCCTGGAGCGATGGGGCCGCCGCCCATGAAAGGCAGGGCGCCATCATAAATGTCGGGCGCATTTTCCAGACACAAGGGGGATCGGCGTGCGCCGCCACTCCCGCCATAGACATAGCCATGATGCGGCACTTCGCCATAATGATGCTTGGCGAGATGTTTGGCGAAACGCGCCGATTCCGCGCTGGCCCGCCAGCCATAGAGGCCCGGATCGTCGCCTGCGCGCTGATCAAGGTCATTGCCGATATGACCCTGATTGGATTCCAGCATATAGCCGCCCAGACGAAAGGCACCGGGAACTCCGCCGAGCACGCCTGCCAGCGGTCCGACGAAAGCGAATTCAGTGCCACCCAATCCACCGCCTAGCGGCTGGAAAAAGCGCCCTCGATATACATCCTTTTCGGGAAAGTAGATCGCGAACCGGGTATCGCTATTCTCAAATCCGCCATGAACATAGCGATGCGGCAATGGATCGGTCCGCATCTCGTCCGCGTCGATGAAGGGTTTGCCAAAATAGGCGTCGGTCGGGACATAGCTATTGATGGCTTGTGTCGTTGCTTCGAGAGTTCCAGCCATGATTAACTTACCTTGGGACGCTCATTGCGCGGGAAAGCCGCTTGATAGGTCTGGGCGGCGCGAAAGATTTTCGCCTCGCTACCCGGAGGGCCGGCAATCTGTAGACCCACTGGAAAGCCGTCGACGAAACCGCAGGGAACCGAGATGGCGGGGAATTTCAGCCAGTTGAACATATCGGTGTGGCTGCAATAGCTACCCATGAAGCTTCCACCCGGATATTTGGGGCCATCGGTGGTCCAGCCCGCTTCCCATTCGGCAATCGGGCGGGTGATGAGCTGCGATGTCGCTGAAAGGATCAGGTCATGCGTCGCAAACAGCTTGCGGAAGCGGTCCCAGTTACGGCCGCGCGCCTCGAAACCGGCTTGCATTACCTCGGGCGGCGGCAGCGGCAACCCTTCGGTCGGGTAGAAAGCGAGCCACTGCGCCATGCGGTTGGGCATGATGTCATCCCAAACTTCCTTCGTTTCCGCGACGTTGGCGCCGAGCGAACCCATTTTTGCGGCTTCGGCCCGGCACAGCGCGATCACCCGGGCGCTTTCGGGCCCGGCATAGCGCTCTGTGAAACCGAAATCGTCGGTCCAGGCCAAGCGCATGCCTTTCACGCCCCTGTCGATCCCTGCCAGGAAATCATCGGGCTCGGTTTGGATCGAAAAGGGATCGCGGCCATCGGGGCCTGCCATCACCTGTGTCACCAGCGCAGCATCGCGGACGCTGCGGGTGAGCGGACCGACCGTGATACCAGCGGGCGGACGTGGCTTGGTATAATCGAGTTCAGGGATTAACCCGCCGGTCGGATGCATGCCCACGACGCCGCTATAGGCTGCCGGTAGCCTGGTGGAGCCGCCGCCGTCCGATCCGATGGCAACCGGCAGCATGCCGGCGGCCACGGCTGCTGCGCCGCCGGAACTCGACCAGCCGGGCACACGGCTGGTGTCCCAGGGGCTGCGGGCTTCCGCGTCCCAGTTGAAGGGTTTGAAAATGCCTTCGCCTGCCAGCGCGCCGCCGCCGCCTGCGCCGAGCATGCTGTTGGTGCCCATGATGATAGCACCGGATTTTCTGAGACGCTCGACGCCGAAATGATCATTCCGGGATATCGCGGCAGGCTTATCGCCCGCCTGATGTCCTTTAAGGCCTGCAACCGGAATATGATCCTTGACCGCGATGGGAACGCCGTGAAGCGCCCCCAACCGATCGCCGCGGGCAATCGCCGCATCGGCTGCCCTGGCCTGCTCCAGCGCTCCGGCTCGATCGAGCGTGGCATAGACGTGAAGCGTCTTGTCGAGCGTGTCGGCACGGTCGAGGAAGTGCTGCACAACCTCCGTCACCGATACATCCTTGCGCGCGATCCGATCGCGAAGGTCGGTTGCCGTGGCCCAATGGAGATCGTTACTCCCAGCCGCAGGGACTGCCGCGCTCACGGCCGCCGGCGCCAATATGCCAGCGGTCGCGCCCGCTGCACCTTTTGCGAAATCCCGCCTTGTCATCGTCATCATCCTCTCCTTGCGGGGCTGGTCACTTGGGATCGACGCAGCTGTAATTGCCTGCATCGAAACCGAAATCGCCCGGTCGTCCGTTGAATTTCGCTGTTTTGGGATAGGCGCACATCAACACCGTGCGGGTCGGTGAAATCATGGCATCGGGAGCCGGGCGTCCAGGCATACCCTCGGGCAAGCCCTCTGGCACGCTGGGGCCTGTGCCAACGATAGTGTCGGGCGCAATGTCGCGCTCACGCCAGGCGATAAGCTTTTCAAGTGCGCGGTCGGGGACGTCCTGCGGTCCCATGCCTCCTCCGCAGTGATATGTTCCCGGTGCCAGAAACAGCCGTGCGAAATCGCTGCTGCCGGGGACGGACTGTTGAAGGTCGTTGTAATGGGTGATGATCTCGCTGACCGGGATTCCGGGGTCGGCGATGCCGTGCCAATAGATTACCTTGCCGCCCTTTGCCTTGAAGGCCGAGAGTTTTTCCGGATGACGGGGGGACAGGTCCGCCCAATCATAGCCTTCGGCCAGCCGCTTGACGTCTGCTGGATTGTCGAAACTGAATCCGTCGATCACGTCCAGCTTGGGGTCACGGATGAACATATCGCGCATGAAGCTGTTCGCGATGATGTAGCCTGCCGTCGGGGGCGACGGTGCCCAGGGATTGGCCTGACCCTTAACGGGCCGGGTGGCGCCCATGAAGAACTGTGTCCAGCCGGTAGGATTGGTAAGCGCAAAACCATTGCGCGGCCGACCGGGATATACCGCGGGCGGGCCAAGGGCGATCGCCTTGACGGTATCTACCTCATCCTTGGTGAGGCAGTTGGGGCCATCGCCTCCTTTGCACAGCAAGGATGCCGGGTCGAAGCCGCAGCTATTGGGGTCTACGACCAGCCCATTGGGTGACGCACATTGCTTGATGACAATCCGCTCGATCAGCGCCAGCTTGGCGGGCGAAACCCAGGCATTAGGCGTGCGGAATATCTGCTGCGTGGTCCAGGTGAACCAGGACGGGTCCCATCCCAGCCCCGGCGCCCCCACGACAGCGCCATCGAAATCGTCGGGATAGCGTTCGATAGCCTGCTCGGTCATCCGGCCGCCGCCCGAGCAGCCGAGCATATAACGATACATTTTCTGAGCGCCATAAAAGGCCCGCGTCAAAGCCTGCGTCGCGACAGCGGTGACATGACCGGCCCGATGGGCGTGGTCCAGCATCGCGGTCGGATTATCCTTTGCAAAACTCCAGTCGAGGATCGTGCCCTGATGTCCCGTATCCGTCACGGCTACGGCGAAGCCCGCGCCAAGCAGCTTGGGGTTGGCAGGCGGCATAAAACCGGCCGCCCCGCCCAGACCCATGAAATAATAGCGGCCGTTCCATTCGTTAGTGGGCAGCGAGAGAGTGAAATTGATCGTGGAGTCGGGCTTGGTCGCCTTGGCGGTTCCGGCAATCTTGCAAAAGGGCGTCGGCATCTGCAGTTGATCGGCGCTCAGGATGTTGGTGCCCTGGGGCGCGATTTTCTGGAGCGCATCGACGCTGCATTGCGCCTTGGGTTCTGCGGAGGCGGGGGGGGGACTGTCCGCCGCCACGGCACTCGCGGATGCGATGGCCAGGGCGGAGGTAATAAAAAGACTGATCTTTTGCATGTTCATCTCCTAAACTGCGTTATGATCGGCGCCGCGAGTTCCCCCTTCCGCGGCGCCGCCCTTCCATCAGAATTCAAAGCGTCCTTCCACGCCGAACATGCGCGGTTCGCCATAGAGATAGGCGACCGTCCCGAACTGGGTGGGGAGCTGATTATTGCCGCCGACGATATAGTCCTTGTCGGTGACGTTGCGGGCAAACACCGCGGCGCTGAAGCCACTGCCGGCGATACGCCGCCAGTCGAGACGCAGGTCTATCTTGGTATAGGACGGCGCGATGGAGCCAGGAACGCTGAGCGCCGCTATGGGATTCCCGTTAAAGCGGTTCACCGGATCGAAGGCGATCAGGCTTTGATAGTAAATATTCGCCGTTGCTGTCACGTTCCCCAGGCTTTCCGGTATAGGCAATGTTATGCGCGGCGTGACATTGAGCTGATGCTTGGGCGAATTAGGAAACCGGCTATTGCTCAGGTCGCCAAGCGAAGGGTCGGTGTAGCTATCATATTTAGCATCTAGATAGGTATATTTGACAGCCACATCGAACCATTTGGCAGGTTTGACCACCAGATCGACGTCAACTCCCTTGATCTTGCCTGCCGCCGCGTTCCGGGTGACGGTCGACGCCGGCGTCGTATTGAGGTTCACGAAACGCTGGATGTTTTTGTAGTCGTCATAGAACAGGTCGACATTGGCTCTGATCTGCCACCCGCCAAGCTGCCATTGCGATTTCAGGCCGACCTCATAATCCGTAACGGTTTCTGGCGCGAAAAAACGGTCAGCGGGATTAAGCGCAGTGGAATTGAAGCCGCCGGATTTATAGCCCTTCCGGACGGATGCGTAGACGTTGATATCCTGATTAATCTCATAGAGGGCGTTCAGATTCCAGGTCGTCGCCTTGAACGTGCCTGAGACCGTTGCGCCTCCCAGCGGAATTTCAACGCCGGGGAAGGGCACAAGCGTCGTTGCACTGGTCGAAGAGCGGAAATCCTTGGTTCTGCGTATACCAGCGGTAAGCGTCAGTCCGTCGGTCGGACGGAGGTCGAATTGTGCATAACCCGCCTTGCTGGTGTTTTTGCTGTTGCCGATGGCAAAGGCCCTGATCGGCCCTCCGAAAGGCACCAGCACATATTGCACCGTGTCGAACCCAACGCTGGGCGGCGACTTGAAATATTCGTCATAATAGCCGATCGTGCCGGTCAGCATACCGAATTCACCGTGCAGTTGCACTTCTTCGGTACGTTCAATATTGAAATCGGATTGATAGGGATTGCTGACGTCCAGAATGGGCAATGGCGTGCCGTCGATATCATAGTCGGTCTTCTGCTTGAACAAGCGTCGGCTGAAGATGTTCTTGACCGAAATATTGTCGTTGATCTTAGCAGTCGTGGTGTTGACGAAACCCTTGGATTTGAGACCATTGCCCAATGGGAAATTGACATTGATTGTGCGCGGCCCTCGCGCAAGCTGTTCCGCCAGATAGGTGGTCAACTGACCTTCGAGTGGGGCAATGTTCGGATTGAGAGAAGCTGGCGTGAACCCGGCGATGGCGGCGCCGGAGCCTGCCTCATTGATATGGGTATATTGATAGATGAAATAGTTCTCCAGCCATTCAAAAGGCTGGATAACGACGCTGGCCCGGAACGAGGTTTTGCGTTCATTGTCCGTGCGTGAGTTGTCGAACAGGTTTTTGGTGAACCCATCACGGCGCAGAATCTGTCCTGACAAGCGAACCATGAGCTGATCGGGAATGAGCGCACCGCCCATCGCGAATTCCAGATCGTGCCGGTCATAGGAGCCAAGACGCCCGATCACATAACCGGAAAACTCATTGCCGGGCTTGCGCGGCACGAACAATACGGCGCCGCCTGTGGTGTTACGGCCGAATAGCGTGCCCTGCGGCCCCTTGAGGACCTGCACATTTTCCAGGTCGAAGAACTGCTTTCCGAAATCGGGCACATCCGCAAAATAGGTGACGACGCCTGGCGAGTTCTGACCGAATGTCTGGCCTTGTCCACGGATGGAAAAGGTGGTGTCGTTGCGGTTGGACGCGGTGTTCTGGACGCTCAGACCGGCGGCCACTGCGGGCAGGTCGTTCAGCGTCTTGACGTTGCGCTCGTTCAGGGTGTCGCCATCAATGGCGATGATCGAAATGGGCACGTCCTGCAACCGTTCGGATTGTCGCCGGGCGGTAACGATGATGTCTCCGCTGAGATCGGAGGATAATTGCGCGGGCGAACCTTGCTGCGCCAGCGCGGGTTGCCCTGCCAGACAGGTGGCGAGCGCCGCCAGGCCAACGTGAAAACGATGATTCATCTGCATCCCCTCCTGTTTTCCATGCCGCGGCTTTTTATGGCCGCTGACAATCAGAAGCTTAGCGGGATGACTCTCCGAAAATAGTGGGCAGAATAGATTGGCGCACTCAGATCATTTTGCCGAAGCCGGCTGCATCATGATGAATCGGACATCGAAAAGCCAGAAATGTGCGTCGATGCGCCCACTCTCTGGCCGTAGAATTTGACGCCTGTCGTTTCGTTTCATGCAATCCGTACCTTCGATTTCGCAGAGGCACGGATTGCATCAGGCATAGCATCAGAAGCGATAGCCGACCGTGCCCATGACATTGCGGGGCGCACCCACGAAACAGTCGCCGCGTGCTAGGCAAGAGGCATAATATTTGTTGTTGAGCAGGTTGGTCGCGTTGATTGCAAAGCGCCAGCTCTGCCAGTTGATCTCCGCCAGAGCATCAACCGTGGTGCGAGACGGGGTGACGATCGACCAGAGCGGGCTGGTCGATATGCTCTTGCCACTATAGACCACGCCGCCACCCAGGCGCAGCTGGGCCGCGTCGGCGAGGCCGAACGTCTTGGTCGACCAGATCGACGCCGTGTGGCGCGGCATATAGTCGAGGTTGGTGTTCACTTCAGACTTGAGCTTGCTGTAGCCATAATTGGCCAGCAGTTCGAAATTGCCGGGCAGGGTGTGGCTCGCCTCGACCTCGAAACCCTTGGTCGTCAGTTCGCCCGACTGAGTCGTGGCATTGTTCGCCAGATAGAGGACGCGGTTGCGTTCCTTGATGTGGAAGGCCGTAACCGTGACCAGCGTCGCCGGTGTCGGCTGCCATTTCACGCCCGCTTCGAACTGGGTGCCGGTCTGGGGCCGGTAGGGATCGCCGATGACGCCGCCGGGACCCTGAAGATTACCCGCCACGGGCAGGAAGCTTTCGGTATAGCTGAAGAAGGGCGAGATGCCCGCGCCGATCTCCCCGATGATGCCGGCACGGAAGGTGGTGGCATTGTCCTTCTGGCCCGAAGAGCCGGTGACGCGGTCGCGGCGGGCGCCCAGGACGACCGAGACGCGATCGAAGAAGCGGATCTGGTCCTGCACATAGACACCGAGTTGCTTCTGCGTTTCATAAGTGAAAGAACCACTGGGATCGTAGGTCTTCAGCGCATCCTGATCGATATCGTAGAGGTCGATCACTTCAATCTCGGTCGCGGCATAGCGCTTGCCCACCTTGTTCCAGCTATAGTCGATGCCGACCAGCAGCTTATGCTCGATATTCGCACCGGTGTTGAAGTTGAACTGGAGATTATTGTCGGTCGAGAAGACGTTCATCCGCGCGTCGCTGGCGTCGGCATAGAGGCCGATGGTGCGGCCATCGGTGCCGTAGACCGAGAAGGGATCGAGCGGATTAGTGTAGCTGTCGGCATAATGGGTGAAATATTCAAGATCGCTGTCGATATAGCGCGCCTTGAGGCTCAATCGCACATTGTCCGATAAATTATGGGTGATGGAGCCGCCGCCCTGAAGCGAACGGCCATTATAGCGGTCCCAGCCGGGCTTGCCGACGAAGGCATATTGGCCGAGCCGACCAGAAGGATAGGCCTCGTTCGGGCGGAAAGTGCCGACGATCGGCAGGAATTGAGAGGTCGAACCGGTGTCGTCTTCCTGATAGAGGCCGGTCAGGACAATGTTGGTGTCAGGGGTCGGTTGCCAGCGAATCGAGGGCGCGAACATCACGCGGTCGTCGGGAACATGATCGATATAGGTATCGGCATCGCGGACACGGCCGACCGCGCGGATTGCCAGATTGTCGGTCAGTGTGACGTTGACGTCACCCAACGCTTCTTTGCGGTCGAAACTGCCGTAAACCATGCTGATTTCACCGCGCGTCTCGAACCCCGGCGTCTTGGAGACGAGATTGACGAGGCCGCCGATCGAACCCTGGCCGAAAAGCACGGAGGCCGGACCACGCACGATCTCAACGCGGTCGAAATTATAGGGGTCGGATGTGATGCTGGCATAATAGGAAAAGATATCGCGCATGCCGTCACGGAACTGCAGGGCATCGATGCCACGCACGTTGAAACCGTCGACGCGGGTGTCGCGACCATAAGGATTGGCGAGCACGCCTGCGGCATACTTCACCGTATCGCTGATGCTGATCGCGCCCTGCGAAAGATATTGGTGGGAAGAGATAACCTTGATTGGCTGAGGGAGTTCGATGAGCGGCGTTTCCGTTTTCGTGCCGGCATTGGCGGCAGTGACGACGATGCTATCCTGTGCGTCGTTTGAATTTTCAAGAAAAGCGGCGAGCTGATCTTCCGCCCGCGCGGTGGCGTTCGCCGACAAGGCCAGAAGCGCGACTCCGCAAAGGGCAAGCGAGCGAGCAGCGAGCATGGAAATCTCCTTCTATTGCGACACAGTCTTAACTAAGGCGCACGTAGGGCTATTAATAATGAATCTCAATATATGATTTTACATAGGCTGCGATGGCCATGCCCAGGCAGGCATGGCGCAGATCGCCGCCTCACCCAATTTACCGGATAATCACGACGGCTATGGTGAAATGGTCGTATAGACCGCCTCAGCATCTGCGATGAATATCGGCTATTTGCCGACCCTTCTTGATCCGTTCCTGCGTTATTTTGTTAGGCTTGACGTTGTGAAGATGCATGGGCCACAACCGCTTAATAGAGCGGGATGCATGAGCAACCCAGTCATATCGCTCCATTATTTCAGTGTCCGGGGTCTCCATCCGGCGCGACAGCAACAGGAGGTGAAGCATGCCGGCACTTGGTGGACGTACTGCGATCGTTACCGGCGGGGGGCACGGCGTCGGGCGCGGCATTGCCTTGTCGCTTGCCGAGGCGGGGGCTCAGCTTGTCATCTGCGGCCGCACACCGGAAACCTTGAGTGCTGTACGAAAGGAGGTCGAGGCTAAGGGAGGCGTCGCGCTGGACATAGTGTGTGACATCACCCGCGTAGCCGATCGGGAGCGGCTGGTGGCGGCGACCCTGGAACGGTTCGGCGGCATTAATATCCTGGTTAACAATGCCGCTATCGTACCCCATGGGACGCTGCTGGAGATTGATGATGCGCTAGTGCAGGCGGCTTGGGAGACGGGCCCCGTTGCCACGCTTCATCTGATGCGCCTATGTCACCCACACCTCAAAGGCGATGGCGCGATTGTGAACGTTTCCTCGGGCATAGCCATCTCCGGCAACGCCCATCGGCGTGGCATCTATGCTGCGACAAAAGCGGCGCTCAACGCCATCTCTCGGGCCGCTGCCAACGAATGGGGACCGGATGGAATTCGGGTCAACACCATCATGCCGGTAGCGCGGACTGAGGCTGTGGAACGCTTCTTCGCGGATGAACCGGAGCGGGCAGAGGCCATGTTGGCCGCCATACCGCTGGGGCGGGTGGGTGATACCGAAGAGGATATCGGCCGCGCGGTGGCCTTCATCGTCAGCCCTGACGCCAGATACATTACCGGCGTGACTATCCCCGTCGATGGAGGCTCAAGCTATATCCGCTAGCCGGACGGCCACGGTCGTGGTCCGGTGGGCTGCCGTGTTGAAAGAAGGCCTTCCAACACGGCGACGCCAGGATGACATAAAAGCCTTAGCCCTTTTTCAGGTGGCGGCGGCCTAGCAGTTCCGCAATCTGCACCGCGTTGAGCGCCGCGCCCTTGCGGAGGTTGTCGCTGACGCACCAGAGCGAGAGGCCGTTATCAACGGTTGAATCCTCGCGTACGCGGCTGATGAAGGTGGCATAATCGCCCACACACTCGACCGGGGTGACGTAACCGCCATCCTCGCGCTTGTCGACGAGCATCACGCCGGGCGCCTCGCGCAGGATATCCTGCGCTTCCTTGGCCGAGATTTCCTTCTCGAACTCGATGTTCAACGCTTCGGAGTGGCCCACGAAGACGGGGACACGGACGCAAGTCGCCGTGACCTTGATCTTGGGATCGAGGATCTTCTTGGTTTCCGCGACCATCTTCCATTCTTCCTTGGTCGAACCGTCGTCCAGGAAAACGTCGATATGCGGGATCACGTTGAAGGCGATCTGCTTGGTGAACTTCTTCGCCTCCGCCGGATCGCCGACGAAGATGTTGCGCGACTGTTCGAACAGCTCGTCCATGCCCGCCTTGCCCGCGCCGGAAACCGACTGATAGGTGGCGACGACGACACGCTTGATCGTGGCTGCGTCATGCAGGGGTTTGAGCGCCACGACCATCTGCGCGGTGGAGCAGTTGGGATTGGCGATGATGTTCTTCTTCTTGTAGCCGTCGATGGCGTCCGGGTTCACTTCGGGCACGATCAGGGGCACGTCCGGGTCCATGCGGTAGAGCGACGAATTGTCGATCACGACGCAGCCCGCCGCCGCCGCCCTGGGGGCATATTCAGCCGTCGGGCCGGAGCCTGCGGCGAACAGGGCGATGTCCCATCCGGCGAAGTCGAAATGTTCAATATTCTTGCATTTGAGTGCCTTGCCAGTGTCACCGAAATCAACGTCGGTGCCATGCGACCGGGGCGAAGCAACCGCCGCGATCTCGTCAATCGGGAACTCGCGTTCGGCGAGAATGGTCAGCATCTCGCGGCCCACATTGCCCGTGGCACCAACGACGACGACCTTGTAACCCATGACTAAACACTCCACTCCATGCAAAATTGCGGAGTGGGCGCCATAGCGTCGTTGCGTCATTTGTCCAGCTTTATGCGGTTTATTGCGCGAAAGCGTAGCTTCTGGAGAAGGATGTTGGCGCAATGCGGATTGGACCGTCGTCAGGGGGCTGCACTTTCCGGCTTCCCGCCGCGCCGGTCTAGAAAATCCTCGATCGTGCGCCACAGGTGGACGCTGATGCCGGGACCGCCGACGCGATGGGTCTGGCCTGGATAGGCCATCATCTCGAACGGAATACCTGCGCGCTGCATCTTCGCCACGATCGCGGTGGCGTTGTCGAACACGACATTATCGTCCGACATGCCGTGGATCAGGAGCAGGGGGTCCTTGATTTTCACGGAATCGTCAACCGCATCGGATGCCGGGTAGGCGCTGGGCTTGTCTTGCGGCTTGCCCAGATAGCGTTCGGTATAATGGGTGTCGTAAAGCTCCCACTTCGTGACCGGTGCGCCCGCGATGGCGGCGGAAAAGACGCCGGGGGCCTTTTCCAGCAACTTCAACGACATATAGCCGCCATAGGACCAACCATAGGTCGCGATCCGGTGCGGGTCGACATAGGGCTGGTTCTTCAGCCATTCCACGCCTTTCAGTTGATCGTCCACCTCGACCGTGCCCATGGCGCGGAAGATATGATCCTCGAACGCCTTGCCGCGATCGGGCGTGCCGCGGTTGTCGATGGCGAAGACGACCCAGCCTTTGCTCACCAGATATTGGTAAATCGGCGCGCCCCACTGGTTTGTGACCTGCCGGCCGCCGCCAGGGCCGCCATAATGTAGCATGAAGACGGGGTAGCGTTTGCCCGGCTCCAGCGGAGGGGTCATGATGCGGATGTGCAGCGTGGTGCCGTCCCCGGCTTTCAGGGTAGAGAAGCGCGTCTTTGCATGGGCGGCGAGATAAGGGGCGTAGGGATGTTCGCCCCGGATCGCGTTTTCCTCCAGCCATTGCAGTTGTTTGCCATTCGCGTCGGCGAGATAAACCTGCTTGGGCTGGTCCGTATTGCTGCGGGAGACGACGATCCGGCTCGCCTTGCCATCCATGACAGCATCGTTCCACCAGCCATTCCGGGTGAGTTGGCGGAGTGGTCCCGCTTTGTCGATGGGGGCGACATAGACCTGCTGCTCCAGCGGAGTTTCGCGGTTGGCGGTGAAGTAGACGAGCCCTTTCGACTCATCGACCCCAATAATGTCGCGGACTTCCCAGCCACCACTGGTGAGGGGCGTCCATTGGCTGTCACGGATGTGATAGAGATGGCCATGGCCGGTCTTTTCCGACCACCAGAGGAAGCTGCCGTCGCTTAGCGGCGTGAAATTGTTGGAAAGATTGATCCAGCTTTTGGCGATTTCGGTGAGGACGACCTTCGCCTTGCCCGTCCCTGGATCGACGGCGAGGAGGTCCAGGCGTGTCTGATCGCGGTTTTCCCGCTGGACGTAGAGGGTTTTGCCATCCTTCGACCAGTCCACGCGGGCGAGATAAATGTCGCGATCGGGACCAAGGTCTACTTTAGTCTGACGGGTGCCGTCGGGCCTCATAATGTAGAGGTCGACAAGGGCATTGGCGGTGCCTGCGGCGGGGTAGCGTTGCTGGTAGACCTTCGTGCCCTCTCCGCCGATGGCGGTGCGGGTGACGATACCGACCGGGCTTTCATCCACCCGGGCGACGGCGATACGGGCTTCATCGGGCGCCCACCAATAGCCGGTGCGGCGGTCCATTTCCTCCTGCGCGACGAATTCGGCGACGCCCCAGCTCAGCATGTCGCTGGCGTCGTTCGTAAGCTGCCGGGCTTTGCCATCTATAGGCTGAACGAAGAAATTACCCTCCCGGACATAGGAGACATAGCCGCCCTTGGGGCTGACGATACCGTTCAACTCACCTTCGGGCGTGTCGGTGAGGCGGGTGACTTTTCCGTCCAGTGCGGCAAGGTAGAGATCGCCATCCACAGGGACCAGGATATTCCTGCCATCAGGCGCCCAGTCATAGGTCGCTATGCCGGAGCTGCCCGCAACGGAGCGGTCGCGTTCCCGCTGCATCTTTTCGGCTTCGGAAAGATCTGCTCCGGTTCCGGCCTTCTTCGAATCGACCAGCATCCGCTGCGCGCCCGTGGCCGTATCGACAGCCCAGAGATCGAGGCGATCCTTCTCGTTTTCACGGGGCTTGAGCAGGGTGACGAGCTTTCCGTCAGGGGAAAGTTTCAGCGCGCGGGGCTGGGGGCCGGAAAGGTCCGGGCTGGCGAAAACCCGCTCCAGCGTCAGCTTTTCCTGCGCCATGGCCGGGAGAGCCGGAACAGTCAACAGGGCCACGAGCGCGGTAGAGCGGGAGAGTTTGGAGGGCATCGTCATCCTTTCGCCTTGGCGCCCTCGCGCGGCCGCCAGATCAGGCGCACAGAATTAGCGTGCGTTGGATGAAAAGATCAATGCCGGGAAATATTATGTCCAGCCATGGCGGCAAGGCCATGGTGGGCGCGACAGGGATTGAACCTGTGACCCCACCCGTGTGAAGGGTGTGCTCTACCGCTGAGCTACGCGCCCGCTGAGGGAGGTGGGCCATTGGCATCCGTGGCGCAGCCTGTCAAGCAGGTGCGACGGGGCAAATTCACAAAATGGGTTTATGCCTCGCGCTTCTCGGCGCTATAGTCGGTCCGTTATCGAAAAGGAGTGCTTATTCCATGCGCCAAACCGCTGCCCTTGTGATTGCCGGGCTTCTTCTTTCCGCCCTGGCCGCCTGCAATACGGTCAAGGGGGCTGGCCGGGATATCGAATCCGTCGGCAGAGCTGGTGAAAAGGTCATCAACTGACCGGGACGGGATGTCGGATCATTCCCTGACTTATTGAAGGACGCGGCCGGCGACGGGCGCGTCCTTGAGCAAGCGGACGCCATCGCAATCGGGTTCCCCGCAGTCGCATGATTCGACAGTGTAGCGATTGCCGCACATCACCAGCACATCCTGGTCGAAGGAATAGTTGGAAATTCCCGCGCGCTCGACCTTTTCACGAGCTCTGGCCTTGAGGGACATGCACGTCCTTTCCGTGTTGCTGCGATGCACAATGCCAGAGTCGCAGGGCTTGTTCCAGTGGCCCGCGGGGGATCGTCTCCAAAATGACACAATTGGACGACTGCCGGGCGATGCTTGCATGGCTGCGTTCTTCATCCCATATGCCGGGCCATGAACGACCAATGCAGTCATTCCATGCCGGTCTGGCATGGCACCACCATCATGTCCGTCCGCAAGAATGGCAAAGTCGTCGTGGCCGGCGACGGACAGGTTTCCATGGGCCAGACGGTGATGAAGCCCAATGCCCGCAAGGTCCGCCGCTTGCATGACGGGTCGGTGATCGGCGGCTTTGCCGGAGCCACGGCGGATGCCTTCACCCTGTTCGAGCGGTTGGAGGCGAAACTGGAGCGGCATAACGGCCAGCTTATGCGCGCGGCCGTCGAACTGGCGAAGGATTGGCGGACGGATAAATATCTTCGTAACCTCGAAGCGATGATGATCGTCGCGGACAAGGATGTCACTTTGATCCTGACGGGTAATGGCGACGTGCTGGAACCATTGAACGGCGTGGCGGCGATCGGGTCGGGCGGGAATTACGCTCTGGCGGCGGCGCGGGCGCTGGTGGATTATGAGGAGGACGCCGAAGTCCTTGCCCGCAAGGCAATGGCGGTTGCCGCCGACATCTGCGTCTACACCAACGACCAATTGACCATCGAAGAACTGGCGAGCGCAACCTGACGCTTGCCGCCCTGTCTTTCTGCGGATTTCAAGACACGATCATGAACGACAACCTTACCCCCAAAGCCATTGTTTCGGCGCTCGACGCGCATATCATCGGACAGGCGGACGCCAAGCGCGCAGTCGCCGTGGCGCTGCGTAACCGCTGGCGACGCCAGCGCCTGCCCGCTGACCTGCGTGATGAAGTGACGCCCAAGAACATCCTGATGATCGGCCCCACCGGCTGCGGCAAGACGGAGATCAGCCGACGCCTCGCGAAGCTGGCCGATGCGCCCTTCGTCAAGGTGGAGGCGACGAAGTTCACCGAGGTCGGCTATGTCGGGCGCGACGTCGAGCAGATCGTGCGCGATCTGGTCGAGGAAGCGGTGCGCCTGGAACGCGACCGCCGCAGGGAAGCCGTGCGGGAGGCGGCGTCGGAGGCGGCGATGCAGCGGTTGCTGGACGCGCTCACCGGCAAGGAAGCCAGCGAAGCCACGCGTCTGTCCTTCCGTCAGCGGATCGAAAGCCACCAGATGAATGATGTGGAGGTGGAAGTGGAAGTCGCCGAGGCTCCCTCCATGCCCATGGAAATCCCCGGCATGGGTGGTCAGGTCGGCATGATAAACCTGTCCGACATGATGTCGAAGGCGTTTGGCCAGCAGCAGAAGAAGCGCCGCAAAATGCGCGTTGCCGACGCCTGGGACAAGTTGGTCGAGGAAGAACAGGACAAGAGGCTCGATCAGGACGATGTCGCTCGCGTCGCCATTGCGAGCGCGGAGCAGAATGGTATCGTTTTCCTCGACGAGATCGACAAGATCGCCGTCAGTGACGTGCGGGGCGGATCGGTAAGCCGCGAAGGCGTGCAACGCGACCTGCTGCCACTGATCGAAGGCACCACGGTTTCGACCAAATATGGGCCGCTCAAGACCGATCATATCCTCTTCATCGCATCGGGTGCCTTCCATGTGGCAAAGCCCAGCGACCTTCTGCCCGAATTGCAGGGGCGTTTGCCAATCCGCGTGGAATTGAAGGCGTTGACCGAGGATGACTTCGTGGCGATCCTGTCGGACACGAAGGCCAGCCTCGCGGCGCAGTATCGGGCGCTGCTGGCGACGGAAGGCGTCACCATCGATCTGACCCCCGATGGCATACGCGCCGTCGCGCGCATCGCGGCGGAAGTAAACGGCGAAGTGGAGAATATCGGAGCGCGCCGTTTGCAGACGGTCATGGAAAAGCTACTGGAAGATGTGAGCTTTGAAGCGGAGGACCGGCAGGGCGAAACGCTGGTCATCAATCAAGCCTATGTCGAAGGGCAATTGAGCAGCATCGCGCGGGACACGGATCTCAGCAAATATGTGCTTTAAGGGCCGTGCGGGGATGGCGGTCGCTTTCTCGACACGGAGCGCCCTTCCTTTTGCTGCCACCGTCATGAAGGATGCAGGCCGTGAATGAAGCGGGAATCGAAACGTTGGAGATCAAGGGTTTCGATGGCCTGCCCATTGCTGTGCATGTAATGGGCGAAGGACGCGACGTGGTGCTGATCCACGGTTATTTTTCCAACGCCTATACCAATTGGATACGCTATGGCCACGCGGCGAAGCTGGTGGAGCATGGCTTCCGCGTCATCATGCCGGACCTGCGAGGGCATGGCGAAAGCGGAAAACCCCACGACGTCGAGGCCTATCCCGCCGATGCCCTGATGCAGGACGGTTTTGCCCTGGTGGAGCAGCTGGGCCTTACCGATTTTGATCTGGGCGGCTACTCGCTGGGCGCGCGCACCGCGGTTCGCATGGTGGTGAACGGAGCCGCGCCGCGCCGCCTGATCGTGGCGGGCATGGGCGTGGAAGGACTGGTCGATACCCATGGCAAGGGTGGCTATTACCGCAATGTGCTCACCAATCTCGGCACGTTCGAGCGTGGCACATCCGAATGGATGACCGAAGCCTTCCTCAAGACGACCAAGGGCGATCCGGTCGCTCTGCTGCACATATTGAAAACTTTCGTGGATACGGAGCGGGAGGCGTTGGCTTCCATTGTCCAGCCCACCGCCGTCATCTGCGGCCAGGAAGATCGGGATAATGGCAATGCCTTAGCTTTGGCCGAAGCGTTGCCGGACGGACGTTATATCGAGATTCCCGGCAATCATATGAATGCCGTCACGCGTAAGGAACTAGGACAGGCCATGACGGATTTCCTGTCCGCTTGACTGTATCGCTTCGCTAAGTCACGTTGGCCCCATAGAGACATCTGCAAGGGGCTGTTTCCATGAAAATGCTTGCTTCCATGGCCGCGCTTTCGGCCGCGCTCATCGTTTCCCCGGCCGTGGCCCAGCAGGAGACGACGCCTCCGGCCACCAACGCCAACGCTTTCCTCGAAAAGGCGGAAAAGGCGATGTTCGACCAGTCATTGGTTCAAAACCATGCGGACTGGATCAATGCCACCTACATCAATGACGACAGCGACGCGCTGGCCGCTTATTTCGGGGCGATCCGCACGCGAATGACAGTGGACTATGCGCTGGAGGCGGCGAAATTCGCGGACGCGCCGGGACTGAGCGCGGAAACGAAGCGGCGACTGCTGATGCTGCGAACCGCGCTGACATTGCCCGCGCCGACGACGCCGGGGGCAGCGGATGAGTTGAACAGCCTCGCGACCAGCCTGCAATCGGCTTATGGCAAGGGGAAGGGGACTTTACGCGGCCAGCCCATCAACGGCAGCGATATCGAAGCCGCCATGGGCACCAGTCGCAACCCCGATGAACTCAAGGAAATGTGGGTGAGTTGGCACGACAATGTCGGCGCGCCGATGCGGCAGGATTATACGAAGCTGGTTTCCATCGCCAATGCCGGAGCGAAAGAACTGGGCTTTGCCGATACGGGAGCTATGTGGCGATCCAAATATGACATGCCGGCCGATGATTTCGCCAAGCTGACCGACAGGATATGGGCGGAAGTGAAGCCGCTCTATGACGATCTGCATTGCTACACCCGCACCAAGCTCAACGAGAAATATGGTGATCCGGTGCAGCCCGACAACGGGCCGATCCGCGCCGACCTATTGGGCAATATGTGGGCGCAGGAATGGGGCAATATCTATGACATTGTTGCGCCCGAGGGCATTGGCGACCTTGGCTATGACATTGGCGATTTGCTGACGGCCAGGGGATATGATCCGATAAAGATGGTGAAGGCGGGCGAAGGCTTTTACAGTTCGCTGGGATTCAAGCCGCTGCCGCAGACATTCTGGGACCGCTCGCAGATCGCGAAGCCGCGGGACCGCGACGTGGTGTGTCATGCTTCGGCATGGGATCTCGATAATAAGGACGACATCCGGATCAAGATGTGCACGAAGGTCAACAGCGACGATTTCGTGACTATCCATCATGAACTGGGCCATAACTATTATCAGCGCGCCTATCAGAACCATCCTTACCTGTATCTGGATGGCGCCAATGACGGCTTCCATGAGGCGATCGGGGATTTCGTCGCGCTGTCGATCACGCCGGATTATCTGGTGAAGATCGGGCTGCTCGATGCAACAAAGGTGCCGGGCGCGGACAAGGATATGGGGCTGCTGCTGCGGCAGGCGATGGACAAGGTAGCCTTCCTGCCCTTTGGCCTGCTGATCGACAAGTGGCGCTGGGGCGTGTTCGACGGGACCATCGCGCCGGATCATTATGAACAGGCGTGGAACGATCTGCGCCGCCAGTATCAGGGCATCGTCCCGCCGGTGTCCCGCGATGAGACGGCGTTCGATCCGGGCGCCAAATTTCATATCCCCGGCAATACGCCCTATACACGGTATTTCCTGGCGCGCGTCCTTCAGTTCCAATTCTATGAAGCAGCGTGCAGGCAAGCCGGATGGAAAGGGCCGCTCCATCGCTGTTCTTTTTATGGAAACAAGGCAGTAGGGCAGAAACTTAACACTATGCTCGAAATGGGGGCTTCCAAGCCATGGCCGGATGCGTTGCAGGCTTTCACCGGTCAGCGGGATATATCAGGCAAAGCGTTGCTCGCTTATTTTGCGCCTTTGCAGAAATGGCTGCAGGAACAAAATAAAGGAAAGTCTTGCGGCTGGTAATCATAAAGTAAAGGCATTAATGGGTAGGGCCTGTGAACCCTGCCATCATTCTCCTTGCCCTGCTTTTCTTCACCAGTGCGATTATGGCAATCGCTATGGGGATCGCCTGGACGCAATTCGGTCGCCATCACCATGTGCGAAGCTGGGCGATCGCTTATTGCATATCGGTCGTTCAATGGGCGCTGAACGGCGCTGGACTGTATTTTGACAGCCCATTGTTGATCAGTATGGCGGCGCTGGCAATCATGGCCAGCGCCACCTTCACCTTTATCGGCGTTCGGCAGCGAGCGGGGAGAGCAGTTCCCTGGCGGTGGCTGCTTGCGCCGGTCATCCCGTGTGCGATCGCGGGGGTTTATGCGGCTTTGACAAGAAATGGACCGCTACAGGGCATGGCGATCCCCGGATATGCGGGCATCATGATGCTGAGCTCGGCTGCCGCGCTGTGGCCACGGGGCCGCCGCTTCAGCGCGCCGGAAATGGCTTTCTTCGCCCTGCTGTTGCTGTTCGCTGTCTTTGAAGCTTGTCTGGCGGCCAGCGCGGGCCTGAACTGGGGAGGACAGCAAGACGCCATGGACAGCTATCGGGTGATCATGGCATTAGGCTTACCATCAATCTACGTAGGCACCTGCGTTTCGGCCGTGCTCGTCGTCGCGGGGGACCTGGCCCATGAACTACGCCTCAGGATGCAGCGCGATGTGCTGACCGATGCGCTCAACCGCCTGGGCCTGGAGGAAGCTACCGCGCGCGCAATTGCCAATGCCAAGCGGCATGGTCGTCCGCTGACACTGGTCATTTGCGATTTGGACAGCTTCAAGGCGCTGAATGACAACCATGGTCATATTGCGGGCGACGCGGCCCTGCGGAGTTTCGTCCAACTGGTGACAGCGACGATCCGGCGAGGGGATATTGTGGGCCGCCTGGGTGGCGACGAATTCGGGTTACTTCTGGTGGACAGCGATTCCACCTCGGCCGCTGACGTCATGGAGCGCATTCGCATGGAGATTGGCTGCATGGCATTGCCGCAAGCGCCGCAGGTGAAATTGCAGGCCAGCTTTGGTATCGCGGACCTGCATGAAAAGGACGAATGCCTGGACGATATGGTCGCGCGCGCCGATAGCGCGCTCTATCGGGCCAAGAAGGACGGCAAGGATCGGGTCCGCATCTGGCGTGCAGCCGCCTAACTCCGATCAACGGAAGGGCGGCTCGTTAAAGGCTCTCAATTTGCGGCTGTGCAGCCGGGGGCCTTCCTGACGCAACAGTTCACAGGTTTCTATGCCCACACGCAAATGTCCTGCAATCGCCTCTTCATAGAAGCGATTGGCCTGACCGGGCAGTTTCAGCTCACCATGGATAGGCTTGTCGGAAACGCAGAGCAAAGTTCCATAGGGCACGCGAAACCGATATCCCTGTGCTGCGATGGTCGCCGATTCCATATCTATCCCGACCGCGCGCGAAAGGCTGAAGCGCAGGGCGGAATGGGAATAACGCAATTCCCAATTGCGATCATCGGTGGTCACAACCGTTCCGGTGCGAAGGCGGCGCTTGAAGTCCTCAGGCTTTCCGCCTCCCAAGACGGTTTCTGCGGCTTTTGCGAGGGCGACCTGCACTTCGGCAATGGCAGGAACGGGAATTTCGGGCGGCAGCATATCGTCCAGCACATGATCGTCGCGAAGATAGGCGTGGGCGAGCACATAATCGCCGATCCGCTGACTGGGGCGCAATCCGCCGCAATGGCCGATCATCAGCCACGCTTCCGGGCGCAGAACCGCGAGATGATCGCAGATCGTCTTGGCGTTGGACGGACCCACGCCGATATTGACCAAGGTGATCCCGCTGCGGTCGGGAGCGATGAGGTGATAAGCGGGCATTAGATGCTTGCGCCAGGCGCTGTCGGCTATCATTCGGGCCGGGTCAGCCGTTTCCGGGGTTACATAGACGCTGCCTGCTCCCGAAAGAGCGGTGAAGCGGCTGTCGGGCCGCTGCATTTCTTCGCAGGCCCATGCGACGAATTCATCCACATAGCGATGATAGTTGGTGAACAGGATGTATCGTTGGACATGCTCAGGCGGCGTGCCCGTATAATGCTTCAGGCGCGCTAGAGAAAAGTCCGTCCGCAGGCCGTCGAACAGGGCAAGCGGGCGATCCCCTTCCGCATCAGGCGCAAACAGGCCGTCAGCGATTTCATCCCCGATTTCGGCCAGTTCGGTCGCGGGGAAATAGCGCGCCAGTTCCGTCGGCGGGATGCCGTCCAGCGCGCTGATGTCGAGGCCGTCGAGCACATAGGGGAAAGGGATCTGCTGATCGCTAAGGCCGATGTTCACCTCTACGCCATAGTCGCGGACCAGAAGATCGATCTGTTCGGCGAGATAATCGGCGAACATGGAGGGGCGGGTGATAGTGGTGACATAGCGTCCCGGCTTCGACAACCGGGCAAAGGATCGTCCGGGCGGAGGCGCGTCGGAATCGCCATTGTGGATGATCCGAAGTTCCGGATAGCAGAAGCGCGGTTTGTCAGCACCGTCGGTGGCCGGCACGCTGCCGTCGCGGGCATAGACACGTATCGCTTCACGCAGGTCTTCGATGGATTTCCTGTAAATTCGGTCGAGTTGCGTGACGGCGGCGCGGCCAATGCTTTGTGTCATCGGCTTTGATTACATGAGGGACGTGAAGGAGTGAAGGCAGATGCTCCATCGCCATGCGCTCGCGCTGTTGGAGGCAAGCGCATGGCCGTAGGAAATCAAAGCTGTTCGAGCATATGTTCGGCCGAAGAGAGCTTGAAATCGCCAGGTGCTTCCACATTCAACTGATCGACGACGCCATCCCGGACCACCATCGAAAAACGCTGGCCGCGCGTGCCCATGCCGAATTTGCTGCCGTCCATGACCAGATCCACGGCTTTCGCGAAATCCCCGTTGCCATCGGCGAGCATCGTGACCTTGCCTTGCGCGCCGGCCGATTTCCCCCATGCATCCATGACGAAAGCGTCGTTGACGGCGGTGCAGGCGACTTCATCGACGCCTTTTTGCTTCAGCGCATCGGCCTTTGCGATGAAGCCGGGCAAATGCTTGGCGGAGCAGGTGGGCGTGAAGGCGCCGGGGACCGAAAATAGTGCAACGGTCCGTCCGGCGAAAAATGCGTCGAAATCGACCTGCTCCGGTCCGTTTTCCGTCATCTTCGCAAATGTAGCAGCGGGAAGGCGATCGCCTTTTGCTATCGTCATGTCAATCTCTCCTGGCCTGTGAGGAACGGGAGGTCGGCGCTCCCACGGTCGGTGTCAAGGGCAGGGCCGCCACGGAATCTTTCAGGTTCCTTGCCTTGAACTCAGGACAGAGGGGCTTTGGCAATAAGCAAACAGTGCGTATAGTCGGTGCATGGATGACGTACGCTTTTATGGCGGCCAGTTCCTGTTGGCCCTGCCCGGAATGGCGGATTGGCGTTTCAACCATTCCGTAATCGCCCTTTGCGTACATGACGAAAATGGCGCGCTCGGCATTTCCGTGGGGGAGGAAATGGATGGGGTCACTCTGCGCGATCTTCTCGAAAGTTTCGAGATAGACGCTTCCGATGTGCCCGACCGTCCCGTTTTGCGCGGTGGCCCTGTGGAACCGCGGCGAGGATTCGTCCTTCATTCCCTGGACTGGGCCGGGCAGGAGATGATCCAGGTCGGAGATAAATGGGGTTTGTCAGGCTCGCTCGACATATTGAAGGCCATTGCCGAGGGAAGGGGGCCGAGCCGCTATCTCGTGGCTTTGGGCTATGCGGGCTGGGGGACTGGACAGCTGGAGAAGGAAATGACCGGCGATAGCTGGTTCCTTGCCGATGGCGACACGGACCTGTTGTTCGACACCCCGGCAGATAGGAAATGGTCCACGACCTTCGCTGCGGCCGGGATCGATGCATCCCATCTGGTGAGCGGCGCGGGATCGGCCTGATGTCCACACCTACATAAAGAAAAGTTTATATCGAGTTGCCATGGTTCGCTTCGATTGATAAAGCGGCCCTATCCTCGGCGCTTGAGGCGTCGGCAATTCTAGTTCGATGGAGACTTCCCTTGGCAACCGCTCCCGCCGCTCAAGCGCAGGATTATGTGATCCGCGACATCAGCCTTGCCGATTTCGGCCGCAAGGAAATCGAGATCGCCGAAACCGAAATGCCCGGCTTGATGGCGCTGCGTGAGGAATTCGGCGCAGCCAAGCCGCTCAAGGGCGCGCGCATTACTGGATCGCTGCACATGACGATCCAGACCGCCGTGTTGATCGAGACGCTGGCGGAGCTGGGCGCGGAAATCCGTTGGGCTTCGTGCAATATCTTCTCGACTCAGGACCACGCCGCCGCCGCCATCGCGGCAAAGGGCATCCCCGTCTTTGCCGTAAAAGGCGAGACGCTGGAGGAATATTGGGACTATGTCATCCGCATCTTCGATTGGGGCGACACGACCTGCAACATGATCCTGGACGACGGCGGCGACGCCACCATGTTCGCGCTGTGGGGTGCGCGGGTCGAGGCCGGGGAAGAATTGTTCACGCCGACCAATGAGGAAGAGGAAATCTTCGTCGCGACGCTGAAGCGTTTCCTTGCCGAACGTCCGGGCTATCTGACGCAGACCGTCAAGGCGATCAAGGGCGTGTCGGAGGAAACCACCACCGGCGTCCACCGCCTTTATGAACTGGCGAAGAAGGGCAAGCTGCCTTTCCCGGCGATCAACGTGAACGACAGCGTCACCAAGTCGAAGTTTGACAACCTTTATGGCTGCAAGGAATCGCTGGTCGATGCGATCCGCCGCGCCACCGATGTGATGCTGGCGGGCAAGGTCGCCGTGGTTGCCGGTTTCGGCGACGTGGGTAAGGGCAGCGCCGCTTCGCTACGCAATGGCGGCGCCCGCGTGCTGGTGACGGAAGTCGATCCGATCTGCGCGCTTCAGGCGGCGATGGAGGGCTATGAAGTCGTGACGATGGAAGAAGCGGCGACCCGCGCCGACATCTTCGTTACCGCGACCGGCAATGCCGACGTCATCACCGTCGATCACATGCGCGCGATGAAGAATATGGCGATCGTCTGCAACATCGGCCATTTCGACAGCGAGATCCAGATTGCGGGCCTCAGCAACATGAAGAGGACCGAGATCAAGCCGCAGGTCGATGAAGTCGAATTCGCCGACGGCAAGAAGATCATCGTCCTGGCAAAGGGCCGTCTGGTCAATCTCGGCTGCGCCACGGGCCATCCCAGCTTCGTGATGTCGTCCAGCTTCACCAATCAGGTGCTGGCGCAGATCGAACTGTGGACCAAGGCGGACGAATATAAGAACGAAGTCTATGTCCTGCCCAAGCATCTGGACGAAAAGGTCGCGGCGCTTCACCTCGATAAGCTGGGCGTGAAGCTCAGCAAGCTGACGACAAAGCAGGCGGCTTATATCGGCGTCGGCGTCGACGGACCGTTCAAGCCGGACCACTACCGTTATTGATGAAGGCTTTGGGGGAAGGGATCCTTCCCCCTCGGCTCCTTGCGGTCCCATGGCGGACCATAAAAACTTTCTGCCAGCCGCTTCACCCTGCCTGCGAGTTGGGATAGTCCCATGACGATCATGAGCTGGGGTTCCCACGTCGACATAACGGTGAAGACGGCGCAATGACGCCAATAACCCCGCTTGCCGCCGTCCTGCTGGGCATTGTGCTGGCCATTTGGCTGGCGGCGGCGATATGGGCGCTCATGAACGGCTACCGCATGCGCCGCGAAGGGACGCAGGCGCAGGGGCAGTTCGATCGCCTGTCCATATTGCTGGGTTCCGCCCCGGCAGCCCCTGTCATCATTCATGCCGACGGTCATCTGGAAGCATCCGACCGGCTGGCGAAATGGCTTGGCAAGGACCGGGTTCCCGCTTTCCTGTCCGAATTGATCGCGGAAGATGGCGGATTGGAATCGGATGACGCCGCGGCATTGGGCCGGGAAATCGCGGCCGCCCAAAGAGCGGGGAAGAGTTTTGCACTGCCGATTCGGGGCGTGGGTTCAGCGCGGCTGTTGCTCGTCCGGGGCGCTCCGGCAGGCCCTATGCTGGCGTCGAACGGCGGGGTCGTCTTGTGGATATTCGACGCGACCGACAGCCAAGCTGAAATCGAAACGCTGAAAGGCACGGTCGAACAGCTTCGTGATGCTTTGCAGGCCATGGCCGGACTGGTGGAGGCCGCGCCATTCCCCATGTGGCACCGCACGGCGGACATGCGCCTCAGCCTTGTTAACTCGGCCTATGTCCATGCCGTCGACGGGAGCAGCGCCCGGGAAATTATCGAAAGCGGCACGGAACTGGTGGAAACTGTCGGCGGGATTACGCCGCAGAGCGCCGCCGCCGAAGCCATGGCGGAAGGCGGCCCGGTCACGCGAATGGTTCCCGCCACGATTGATGGTGAGCGCAGGACGATGCGCGTTGTTGACGTGCCGCTTGGCGCCGCGGGCGTTGCTGGGTTCGCCATGGACCAGCATGAACTGGAACAGGCGCGGGTCGAACATCGGCGGCTGGAGGCGGCGCAACGCGATCTGCTGGATCGCCTGTCGGCCGGGGTCGCGCGCTTCGGGCCCGATCGTGCCCTGCGTTTCTGGAACCAGCCTTTCATCAGCCTGTTCGGGCTCAATCAGGATCGGTTGGTCGATGGCCCGTTGTTCGAGCGGGTTCTCGACCAGATGCGCGATGCGCGGCGCGTGCCGGAACATCGGGATTTCCCGGCCTGGCGCGGGGAGCGCCGGGAATGGTTCCTTTCGCCCGATCCGTTGGAGGAAACCTGGCTGCTGGCGGATGGCACGCATTTGCGGGTCTATGCCCAGCCTCTGCCCGACGGCGGGTTGCTGCTGATTTTTGAAGACCGGACGGAACAGGTCCAGTTGTCGAGCGCGCGCGATACGCTGCTGCGGGTGCGGACGGCGACGTTCGACAATCTGTTCGAATCGATCGGCGTGTTTTCCTCCGATGGGCGGCTGTCTCTGTGGAACAGCCGGTTCCAGACGACATGGGGCCTGCCGGAGGAAATGCTGGCGGCCCATCCGCGCATCGACGATCTTATGCAGGCGGTACAGTCGCGCCTCGCCAAGCCGCAGCAAGTCAATCTCGTTCGCGAACTGGTGCGGGCCGCCACGCTCGAACGTAAGCAGCGCGTGGGACATGTCGGGTTTGCCGATGGCCATATCTTCGAATTCGCGGCGATCCCGTTGCCGGACGGCAATGCGCTCTTCACCATGCTGGACGTGACCGACAGCCGCCGCGTCGAACAGATATTGCGCGACCGCAATGAAGCTCTTGAGCAGGCGGACAAGGTCAAGACGGCCTTTGTCGCCAATATGAGCTATGAGCTGCGGACGCCGCTCACCACGATTTCTGGGTTCGCCGAGATGATGAGCGCAGGCTATGCCGGAGAACTCAGCGAAACGGCGAAGGACTATGTCGATGGCATCCTTCAAAGCACGTCCCGGCTGGGGATGATGATCGACAATGTGCTCGACCTGACGCAGGGGGAAGCCGGAACGCTTTCCATCGAACATGCTTCCGTCGACCTGACCGCGCTGGCGCGGGAAAGCGCGGCGCGGATCGCACTGGCGGCAAAGGCAAAGGGGATCGACCTGGCGGTTTCCCTTCAGGACACATTGGGCGCCGTGCAGGGCGATGCCCGCCGTATCGGCCAGGCGCTGGATCATCTGCTGGAAAATGCCGTAAGCTATTGCGGCAACGGCGCGCGCGTCCTGCTGCACGGAGACGGCGACGCGGACAGGGCACGGCTGGTAGTGTCGGACAATGGCCCCGGCATCAGGATCGAGCGCCAGTCGGCGATTTTCGACCCGGCGGCACGAGCGGAGCAGGCGCGGCAGGGCGGAAAAGCAGGCATCGGCCTGCCCCTCGCCAAGCAACTGATCGAAGCGCATGGCGGCTCTTTTCAGCTTGCTTCCGAACCGGGGCAGGGCACCATGACGGTCATGGAATTGCCCCGTGGCTGAGGAGATGATCGACCTCCCCGATGAAGACGCCATGCTGAAGCTGGGGGCCGCGTTGGCGAGCCATGTCCGCATCGGCGACGTCATTGCGCTGGAAGGCGGATTGGGTGCGGGCAAGACTACCCTGACGCGCGGCATATTGGAAGCATTGGGGTTGGAAGGAGAAGCGCCCAGTCCCAGCTTCGCCCTGGTTCAGCCTTATGATATTCCCGAGGTGCGGCTGCCCGTCACGCATATCGATCTTTATCGCATAGATGATCCCGCCGAAATCGCGGAGCTGGGGCTGGATGATTATCTGACGGACAGCCTGCTCGTCATCGAATGGCCTGAGAGGCTGGGCAATGCCTTATGGTCCCATGCTCTGCGGCTGCACATAGATATCGCACCTGGTGGCGGTCGGCGCTTGACAGCACGGCTTTCCGAAGATTGGAAAGAGCGATGGTCAAAGATATGATCCCACCCGCTGCCGCCCCCGATTTTCTGAAGCGCGCGGGATGGGGTGACGCCGCGATAGTCCCCCTCGCGGGCGATGCTTCCTTCCGGCGCTATTTCCGAGTGCTCGATGGGTCGCGCCGGGCCGTTTTGATGGATGCGCCGCCGCCGCATGAAGATCCGCGTCCCTTCATCACGATCGCGGAGCATCTGTTGGGGCAGGGTTTCGCGGCTCCGGCGATCTATGCCCGCGATCTGGAGGATGGGCTGGTCCTGTTGGAGGATTTCGGTGATCTGCGGGTCAAGGAATTCGTGGAGGATAATCCCGATCAGGAACAGGAGGTCTATGCGCGCGCGATCGCGTTGCTGGCGGACCTGCACAGGCTTCCGGCCGGGAACCTGCCTCCCTATGACCGCGCCGTGTATCAACGCGAAACCGGCCTCCTGACGGAGTGGTATTGTCCCGCTGCGGAGATGGAAGTGGATGGCGCGGGCTATGTTCGCGCCTGGGACGCGGTTCTGCCGTTGGTCGAGCGGTCGGCCAGCCCATCGGTGACGGTCCTGCGGGACTATCATGCGGAAAATATCATGCTGATCGACCGCCCTTCCATGCGCGGATTAGGACTGCTGGATTTCCAGGACGCCCTTACCGGACATCCGGGCTATGATCTGGTATCGCTATTGCAGGACGCCCGTCGGGACGTCTCGCCGGAGACGGAGGCGGCAATGCTGGCTCTTTACCGGGAGATGGCTTCCCCACCATCCGATTTCGATGCCGCCTATGCCGTGCTGGGCGCCCAGCGCAATGCAAAGATCATCGGCATTTTCACGCGGCTCTGGAAGCGAGACGGCAAGCCGCGCTACCTGTCGTTCATGCCACGAATGTGGGCGTTGCTGGAACGTGATCTGGCTCATCCTGCGCTGGAGCCGGTTGCCGACTGGTTCGCCGCTAATATCCCGTCGGAAAAGCGCCACCATGCGCTGGCCGGGTTCGCACCCGCATGATCGACACCGCGATGCTGATGGCGGCCGGGCTTGGCAAGCGCATGCGGCCATTGACCGCGACACGCCCCAAGCCATTGGTGAAGGTGGCAGGCAAACCCCTGATGGATCACGCATTGGATCGATTGGAGGCCGGGGGCATCCGCAAGGTGGTGGTCAACGTCCACTATCTGGCCGATACGGTTGAAGCCCATCTGCTCACCCGCAAAGGCGAGGTTGATTTCCTCATTTCCGACGAGCGCCGCCTTTTGCTGGAAACAGGCGGCGGGCTGATGAAGGCCAAGCCGCTGTTGGGTGACAGACCATTCATATGCGCGAACAGCGACAATCTCTGGATTGACGGACCACAGGAAACGCTGGGTGCGATGCAGGACATATGGGATCCCGCCCGCATGGACGCATTGCTGCTTCTGGTGCCTTTGGCCCGGGCCAATTGCCATAGCGGACCGGGCGATTTTCATATGGATGCAAAAGGGCGGCTTACACGTCGCAAGCCTTCCCATGTCGCGCCCTTCGTTTTCACCGGAGTCCAGATCATGTCGCCAGCTTTGCTGGCCGATCCGCCGTCCGACGTGTTTTCCACCAACATCTTCTGGAACCGAGCCATGGAAGCGGGACGGCTCCATGGCATTGCCCATCAGGGATTATGGTTCGATGTCGGCACGCCGCGGGCCATTCCAGTCGTGGAATCCATGTTGAGCCATGGGTGATAGCAGCCGCCTCACGCTGTTCAACATACCCGCGCACCGTTCCTTTTCCGATGCGCTGGTCACCGGCATCCTTGCCCAGCACGGCGGAGACCCGATAAAACTGGCGCAGGGCATGGTGCTGTTGCCTAGCAACCGGGCGATCCGGTCGATAAGTGACGCTTTCGTACGAAAATCGGGCGGCGGATTGCTGTTGCCCCGACTGGTCGCGCTGGGCGATGCGGAACTCGGCGAACAGATAGGCGGCGCGCTCGATCCCTTGGGCGAGCAGGATGCCATTCCTCCTTCGGTCGGAATGATGCAGCGCCAGATGATCCTGGCACGGCTGGTTCAGGAAGCATCGCCCAGACCGCTGGATGTCGGGCAGTCGCTTCAGCTTGCCCAGGCGCTGGGCTCAGTTCTGGACCAGATGCAGGTGGAGCGGATTCCCGTCGCGGCTCTTCAGGATCTTCAACTTTCAGAAGCGCTTTCCGCCCATTGGCAAAGGTCGCTGAACCTGCTGTCCATCCTCCTTCATCGTTGGCCCCAGGAATTGAAGCGGCTGGGCTGCATCGATCTTGCCGAGAGAAGGAACAGGCTGTTCGATCGCGTGGCGGAGCGATGGAAGGAAAATCCGCCAGGGCATTTCGTCATTGCGGCGGGCGTGTCCACGGCTGCGCCCGCCATTGCGGGGCTTTTGCGGCGCATCGCCATCATGCCGAACGCCATGGTCGTTTTTGCGGGCCTCGATCAGAATATGGACGAGGACGCTTGGAAGGCCATCGGCCCCTTCGAGGCGGACCCGGTGACGGGGCGCGTTCCGGCTGGCCATGAAACCCATCCTCAATTTGCCCTGAAATGCCTGCTCGACCGGATGAGCGCCACCCGCGACGATGTGGCCCAGTGGCGTTGGGGGAGCGAACATGATGCGCGCGCGGTGCGGGGGCGCAACATTTCCAATGCCATGCTGCCGCCGCGCCTGACGACGCGTTGGCGCGATCTAAAAACGGCCGACCGCTCGCTGGCGGGTGTGGAGGCGTTGGAAGTCGCCACGCCGGGCGAGGAAGCGCAGGCTATCGCGATTGCCTTGCGTGAAGCATTGGAGACCGAGGGAAAAACCGCGGCGTTGGTAACGCCTGATCGGCAATTGGCGGTCCGTGTCTCGGCTCATTTGAAAAGATGGGGCATAGAGGCGGATGATTCGGCAGGTCAGGCCCTTTCCCGCTTGCCGCCGGGCACATTGTTGATCGCGATGGCACAGGCGGTCGCAGAACGCTTCGCGCCCGTCGCATTGCTGGCGCTGTTGAAGCATCCGCTGGTCATGCGCGGCGCCGATCGCCTGCCCTGGCTTGAACAGGTCAGAGGTCTTGACCTTCTGTTGCGCGGCCCCAGGCCTCAGGCTGGCCTGAACGGCATAGACCTGTTGCTCGCCCCTCGCGATGGCGAGGACAGGCAGAAAGAATTGCGGGCGCGCATAGCCGCATGGTGGCCGCAGGCGCGTTCCTTGCTCGCTCCGCTCGAAGCGGCTTTTACCGGCGCTCCCGATCTTTCCGCGCAACTTTCCGCGGTTCGAGAACAGGCCGGGCTGCTGACGCGCGATGCTGTTTGGTCGGGGCATCAGGGCCGCATGGCAGCCGATCTGTTCGCGGAGATGGAGGCGTTTGCGGGCGATGGGCCGATTCAGGCTGATATTCGCGCGCTTCCGATGGTGCTGGATCACATGCTGGCCGGCTTATCCGTGCGTCCGCCGCAGGGCGGCCATCCGCGCATTGCCATATTGGGCCTGATCGAAGCGCGATTGATGCAGGCCGATTTCATGATCCTGGGCGGCCTCAATGAAGGGGTGTGGCCGGGTATGCCCACCCCCGATCCGTGGCTGGCGCCCAGCATCCGCAAGGAATTGGGATTGCCCGGACTGGAAAGCCGCATCGGACTGGCGGCACATGATTTCGCGAGCGGACTGGGCGCTCCGCAAGTCCTTATCACGCGCGCGCGGCGAGGGGCCGGGGGGCCGGCGGTGGCGTCGCGTTTCTGGCTGCGGCTCAAGGCCATGGCCGGGCCACAATGGAAATCGGCGGATCGCTATGCCGAACTTGCCCGGAACATCGACCGTCCCAATTTCGTCCGGCCTGCCGAGCGCCCCAGACCCGCGCCGCCTGCCTCGATCCGGCCAAAGCTGGTGCCGGTTACCGATGTCGACCGCCTGAAGGCCGACCCTTACGCCTTTTATGCGCGCCGCATCCTGCGGCTTTCCCGGCTCGACCCGGTGGACGCCGATGCGGGGCCTGCCTGGCGGGGGACCGCCGTGCATGAAATCCTCCAACGCTGGGCGGAAACGGCTACGCTTGAACCGGCGGATCTGGAAAGCCGCGCAAAGGCGATGTTCGAGCGGCCGGAAGTCCATCCCTTGCTGCGCGCGCTATGGCAACCGCGCCTGATGGAAGCTATCCGATGGATCGCTTCGGGAGTGGTCAGGGATAAGGCGGAAGGGCGGACCATCCTGGCGGTTGAAAGCGAGGGCAGGGCGGAAATCGGTGGCATCACCGTGACAGGAAAGGCTGACCGTATCGACCATATGCCCGACGGAACGCTGGCCATCGTCGATTACAAGACGGGCAAACCACCCAGCGCGAAGCAGGTCCGGGCCGGATTTGCGCTCCAGCTCGGGCTGTTGGGGCTGATTGCTGAACATGGCGGCTTTCCGGGCATCGAAGGCCGCCCTGTCGCGGGATGCTTTGAATATTGGTCGCTGGCGAAGAAGGGCGATGCCTTCGGCTATCGGGAAAGCCCGGTCGATCCGCTGGGCAAGAGGGACAAGATTGTGACGGCCGAATTCACTACCTATGTCCATGGTCTCTTCGATCAGATCGCGGCGGATTATCTGAACGGAACCACGCCCTTCGAGGCGCAGGTCAATCCGGAAGTGGCCAATTATGGTGACTATGACCAGTTGATGCGGCTGGAGGAATGGTATGGCCGCGACGATGGTTAGGAAAGTAAGCTCGCTTCAGCCGCTCGCCGGGGAGCAGGCGCTGGCGGCGGCGCCCGACGCGCATGTCTGGCTGTCGGCTTCGGCGGGCACGGGGAAGACCCATGTGCTGACGGCCCGCGTCTTTCGCCTCCTGCTTCAGGGCGTGCGGCCGGAAAATATCCTCTGTCTCACCTTTACCAAGGCCGGGGCCGCTGAAATGGCGGATCGTGTCCATGACCGGCTGGCGGCATGGGTGCAGATGGAAGAGCCCGACCTCTTCAACGACTTGGCTGCATTGGGGGAGGATGGGGGGCCGGAGGCACGCGACCGCGCCCGCCGGCTCTTTGCCGAAGTGCTGGAATCGACAGGCGGCGGTCTGCGTATCCAGACGATCCATGGCTTTTGCCAGCAGTTGCTGACCTCTTTTCCGTTGGAAGCGGGGCTCACGGCCGGTTTCCGTCCGCTCGATCAGCGGGAGCAGGCTTCCCTCGCGCGGCAAGTTCTGGCCGACCTCGCGGTGGAGGCGGACGAGAATGGAGACGTTGCCCTTACGTCCGCATTGCAGGCACTCAGCCTGCGATTGGGAGAGGCGGGGGCGGAGCATTTTCTCCTGCGGAGCGCGGCGCGTCTGGATGCTCTCAATGGCTTGCCGGAGGATATCGGCCCCTGGCTGATGGCTGCCCTTGAACTACCGGCCGGCGATATTGACCAATGGTTGGCGCTGCAATGCGACGACGCCATTTTTGACGTGCGGACCCTGACCGCTATCGCGCAGGCCAATGCGGATTGGGGCACGGGGCGCGGGTTGGAGCGATGCCAACGCATTGCGCGATGGCGTGCCCTTGCACCGCTGGAGCGCGCCGCGTCGTTGCACGATCTGCATACCGCATGGGCCAAGGCGGACGGCGATCTCATCTCCGCCAAGGGCTGGGTTCCTCCGGTCGATGGCTATCTGGAGATGACCGCGCCAATGCGCGAGCGTTGCGCGGAATTGATCGGCGTCAAGCTGCTCGCCGATTATGCGAAATTGCTTGTCAGCGCGTTGCACGCTGGCCGCGCCTATGCTCGCGCCTATGCCCGGGCGAAGGAAATGGCGGGCGCGGTCGATTTCGACGATCTGATCGCCCGCACCGCTACCCTCCTGCAACAGGACGGGATTGCGGATTGGATACGTTACAAGCTGGACCAGCGCCTCGATCACATATTGGTCGATGAAGCGCAGGACACCAATGTCAGCCAATGGCAGATCATAGGTGCGCTGACTTCGGAATTTTTCGCGGGCGAAGGCGCGAAGGGGGACAGGGTTAGAACCCTCTTTACGGTCGGCGATTTCAAGCAAGCGATCTTCGGCTTTCAGGGCACCAGCCCTGTCGCCTTTGCCGCGGCCCAGAAGGCTTTCCAGAGACATGCGACGGATGTGGCGCATCCCTTCCATACGCTATCGCTCGACCGCAGTTTCCGGTCCACGCCAGCCATATTGGAGGTGGTGGATAGCATGATCGCCACTTTGCGGGCCGACCGGCTCGGGCTGGAGGATCAGGATGTCCGCCATATCAGCGCCAATCGCTTTCCCGGCGAAGTCCTGCTCTGGAAACCGATCGTCGCGGGCCTGAACGAGGATGCGGAAGGGGAGGAGGATTGGGCTGCCGATCAGGAGCGCGTGCTTGCAGGCCGGATCGCCCGTCAGATCCGGCAATGGCTGGACGAAGGCTTGATGCTGGAAAGCAAAGGCAGGCCGGTGCGTCCCGGCGACATCATGATACTCGTCCGCCGTCGCAGCGAGCTGGCTCGCCTGATCGTCGCGCGGTTATATGAAGAACAGGTCGCGGTCGCGGGGATAGACAGGCTGCGTCTCAACGCGCCGCTGGCCGTGCGCGATTTGCTGGCGGCGCTGCGCTTTGCCGTGCAGCCTGAAGACGAATTGAATCTGGCAGCCCTGCTCGTTTCTCCATTGATCGGATGGAGCCAGGATGAGTTGATGACGCGGCTGATCGGCCGGGACCGTAAAACCGGATTGTGGCGCCATCTGACCGCCACGCTGGACGAGGATTTGGTCCGGCCGTTGCGCGACCTGCTGGCCACGGCGGATTTCACGACGCCCTATCGCTATCTGGAAGCCATTCTTTCCGGTTCGATGGACGGACGGCGGCGCCTGATCGAGCGGCTGGGGCCCGAAGCCGTCGACCCCATCGAGGAATTGCTGAATGCGGCGCTGGCCTTCGAGATTGACGATTATCCTTCGCTTCAGCGGTTCATCGACTGGTTCGATCGGGGCGAAGTAGAAATCGTTCGTGACGCCGCCGCGCAGGGCGACGCCCTGCGTTTGCTGACCGTGCACGGGGCAAAAGGATTGCAGGCCCCCATTGTCATCCTTGCGGACGCTTGCCTTGATCCCGATGCCGGTCATCGGGCGGATGCGCTGGAATGGAATGGATTGCCCATCCTTCCGCCCCGGAAGGAGGAAAGGCGAGGATCGATAGGACAGGTTGCCGAAGAGGCTGCGAATGCGGACAGGGAGGAGCATTGGCGGCTGCTTTATGTCGCCCTGACTCGTGCAGAGGAAAAGCTGGTGGTAGCCGGATCGTTGGGGCCTCGCGCCAAAGGGGAGGTGAAAGCCGAAAGCTGGTTTGGCGCGGTGGAGAATGCCCTGATCTCACTGGATGCGGAGTGGGAAGCCGATCCGCTATGGGGCGCAAGACGGCGTTGGCGTGGCATGGAAACATTGCCGCCAAAGCCGTTGCAGCCGATCCATGCCGAAGAAAAAGCCATTGTGGACAAACCGGCCTGGCTGAACCGACCCGCTCCGATCGAGGCGCGGCCGCCACGCCCGCTGGCCCCTTCAGCCTCGGTGGAGGACGACGCGCCCTATCCCCCTCCCAGCCTTGGGATGCGCGCGGCGGCGGAACGGGGGCGCTGGCTGCATGCGTTGTTCGAGCAGTTGCCCGATATCGCTCCGGCCCGCCGCCGCGAAAGCGCGGAACGCTGGCTGGAGCAGCAGGGCGTCGCAGATGCTTCGATGCGGCGGGAAATTGTGGACCATGCGCTTGCCGTTATAGAAATGCCGGGTTTTTCCGCGCTGTTCGGGCCCGGCTCTCTGGCCGAAGCGCCTATCGCCGCCGTGGTCGGCGAAGCGGTTATCGCAGGCACGGTGGATCGGCTGTGCATCAGTGACGATCTCATTCAGGTCGTCGATTTCAAGACCGGCCGCATCGCGCCGCTGGCCGTGGAGGAGGTGCCTGTGGCCCATATCCGGCAAATGGCCGCCTATGTTTCGGCATTACGGGTGATTTTCCCCAAGCGGACTATTGAAGCCGGCCTGCTTTATACGAATGCGCCGCGCCTCATATCCCTGCCGCAAGACCTGTTGGAGGCAAACAAGCCCGGCTTTGCGGCGGCACAGGACAATTTGTGACGCGACCCGTTGAGCCGATGCCATCGCCACCTTAGATTACTGACAAATTCAAGGAGAATCCTAAAATGGCCACTAAGGCGATAACCGATACGAGTTTCCAGAATGACGTATTGTCGTCGGATAAGCCCGTCCTCGTCGATTTCTGGGCGGAATGGTGCGGGCCATGCAAGATGATCGGCCCGGCTCTGGAAGAAATTTCGGACGAACTGGCGGACAAGGTGACGATCGCCAAGATCAATATCGATGAAAATCCGGATGCTCCGGGCCGTTACGGCGTGCGCGGCATCCCCACCATGATCCTGTTCAAAAATGGCGAGGCGACAGCGACCAAAGTGGGCGCAGCGCCGAAGGGTGCGCTCAAGGGCTGGATCGAAAGCGTCCTTTAAATCCTTAAACGGAGGGGGAGAGCCGTTTCATTCCGGTGGGAATGCTCTCCCTCCTGACCTGGGTGCGCCGCCGTTCGCGATCACCGAAAGAGAAGTTTTGCCGCCATATCCCAAAGGCGGGGCGATGATGCGCCCAACAGACCGCGCCTTTGATCTCCCACTTTATAAGGCGATCCGTCGAGCCGCTGGCAGCATCCTCCAGCTTCATTAAGAAAAAGCGTTCCCGCCGCGTGATCCCAAGGAAGCGTGCGGGAAAAGACGGATATGTCGTTTTCACCCAGGACAAGCCGGGGATATTGCTCTGCGGCACATCGGGGAATGTCGACCAGCGTGAACTTTCCCGCAGACCGGCCCTGTATTTCTGCCCTTTCTTCCGGCGTCATGAAATAGACGGCCAGTGCGGCCACCGGCAAATCCGCGGCACTTTCCCGAGCATGGACGCGCTCGCGGTTGATATGACTTCCTGCGCCAAGAACGCCATGGCAGAGCCGAGACGTTAGCGGATCGAAAATCCAACCAGCCAATGTGGTGCCGGCGTCGGCCAAAGCGATCATGATGCCGAAGGGAGGCCTGCCCGCCGCGAAATTGCCCGTTCCGTCGATGGGATCGATGATCCAGTTCAGCCCTTCTCCCGCGCGTTCCAATATGGCGGGATCGGCCGCGCAGGCCTCCTCCCCAATGATAGAGGCTTCAGGGAGGATCTTGGCCAATCCTTCAGCGAGCCTGAGTTCGCTTTCCCTATCTGCGATGGTGACGAAATCATCCGCCGCTTTCTCGCTGATCTCGTCGGCGGAAAGGTTCCTGTAACGCGGCATCACGATGTCGCGCGCGACCTGTCGCATGAGCGCGGCGACAGGCGCATGCAACTTTCCGATCATCAGCTGCGATAGTCCGCGTTGATGGAAATATATCCATGCGTCAGGTCACAGGTCCAGACCGTCGCTCGCCCGTTGCCCAGCCCCAGATCGACGCCGACCTGAATATCCTGCCCCTTAAGGTGGGCGGCGACAGGCGCCTCGTCATAATCCTCAACCGCCAGCCCCCCAGTGGCCACCTGAGTTGCGCCGAAGCTTATGGAAAGCTTGTCGCGATCCGCCGGCTCGCCCGCCTTGCCCACCGCCATGACGATCCGCCCCCAATTCGCATCCTCCCCCGCGATCGCGGTCTTGACCAGAGGAGAATTGGCGATCGACAAGGCGATCCGGTGCGCGCTTGCGTCGTTTTCCGCCCCTTCGACGGTGATCTCGATAAATTTGGACGCGCCTTCGCCATCCCGCACGACCAAATGGGAAAGCTGGCGGCATAGATCCGTCAGCGCGGCGTGGAAAGCATCCGCTCCGGGATCGTCCATTGAAGTAAGGGGAGGGTTCTCCGCTCTACCCGTAGCGAAAGCCAGAACCGTATCGCTGGTCGAAGTATCGCTATCCACCGTGATGCAGGAAAAACTCTGCCGGTTGGCGGTCGACAGCATATCCTGCAACAGGCTGGCGTCGATCGCGGCATCGGTGAAGATATAGCCCAGCATGGTCGCCATGTCGGGCGCGATCATGCCGGACCCCTTGATGATGCCGACCAGTTCCACCCGCTGACCGCCGATCAATGCGGATACATGCGCGCCCTTGGGATAGGTGTCCGTCGTGCCGATGGTCAGCGCGGCATCCTCCCAGCTACAGGCGGGCGCGGCGAAGGCGGCTTCCAGTCCGGCCTCGGCCTTCTCGACAGGCAGGGGTACGCCGATGACGCCCGTGGAAGACAGGAATATGTCGGATGGCTTGCAACCCAGATGATTGGCGACCTTGGCGGCCATCGCCTCCACCGCTGCACGGCCGCGATGCCCCGTAAAGGCATTGGCATTGCCTGCGTTCACCACCAGAGCCCGGGCCGAGCCCAAGGGAATGGCATCGCGGCACCATTCCACTTCCGGCGAAGGGCATTTGCTTTGCGTGGTGACGCCCGCGACGACCGTTCCCTCATCCAGTTCCACATAGGTGAGATCGCAGCGGTCCCAATCCTTATATCGGGCGCGGGCGACATGCGGGGTCACCCCTGCGATGGAAGGCAGTTGGGGGAAGGCCGCGGGAGCGAGAGGGGAGCGTTCAGTCATGTTTGCCGCTTAGCGCAATCAGCAAGGCCGTCAACGCAGGATATGGATGAAAGTTTTCGGACGCGCAGGGCATTTGCGACGATATGTTTCCGCATTTTCCGAAGCTGCACTTCGATTGACTAAAGTTCGCGCGCTCCCTAAATCGCGGCGCATGTTTGCGTGCGCTTCCTTCAGGGCGGTGTGCGTTCCCTTTTGGTCAGGAATTTCCATGTTCGGCGCACTCGCCAAGTCCATCTTCGGATCGTCCAACGAACGCTACGTCAAGTCGATGGGAAAGGCCGTTGACCAGATAGCGTCTTTCGAACCGGTGATCTCGGCCATGAGTGATGAGGAACTGGCCGCGCAGACGGTGAAGTTCCGGCAACAGCTTGCCGAGGGCGTCACGCTGGACGCCCTGTTGCCCGAAGCATTTGCGACCGTGCGGGAAGCGGCCAAGCGCACGCTGGGCCAGCGCCATTATGATGTTCAGATGATCGGCGGCATCGTCCTGCATCGCGGCGAAATCGCTGAAATGCGGACGGGTGAGGGCAAGACCCTTGTCGCTACGCTGGCGACCTATCTCAACGCCTTGGAAGGGAAGGGCGTGCATGTCGTCACCGTCAACGACTATCTTGCGTCTCGCGACTGCGAATGGATGGGGCAGGTCTATCGCTTCCTGGGGCTGACCACGGGCGTCATCGTCCCCAACCTTAGCGAAGATCAGCGGCGTGAGGCATATAATGCCGACATCACATACGCCACGAACAATGAACTCGGCTTCGACTATCTGCGCGACAATATGAAATATGATCGCGCGTCCATGGTGCAGCGCCCCTTCAATTACGCCATCGTGGATGAAGTGGACTCGATCCTGATCGATGAAGCGCGCACCCCGCTCATCATCTCCGGCCCGACGGACGACAAGTCGGAACTATACATATCGGTCGATGCGATCGTGAAGCAGGTCGATGAAGCGGACTATGAAAAGGATGAGAAGCAGCGGACCGTCACGCTGACGGAAGACGGCACGGAAAAGATCGAGCGGATGCTGGAAGCCGCCGGATTGCTGCAAGGCGCAAATCTGTACGATTTCGAAAACACCGCCGTAGTTCATCATGTGAACCAGGCGTTGCGGGCGAATGTGATGTTTCGCCGCGATATTGACTATATCGTGAAGGACGGCAAGGTCGTCATCATCGATGAGTTCACTGGCCGCATGATGGATGGCCGCCGCTGGTCCGATGGCCTGCATCAGGCGGTGGAAGCCAAGGAAGGCGTCAATATCGAGCCTGAAAACCAGACGCTGGCATCCATTACCTTCCAGAATTATTTCCGCATGTATCCCAAGCTGTCCGGCATGACCGGCACGGCTGCGACCGAAGCGACGGAATTTTACGAAATCTACAAGATGAACGTCGTCACCATCCCGACCAACCGGCCGGTGCAGCGCGTGGATGAGGAAGACACTTTCTACAAAAATCTGGAAGACAAGTTCCGGGGCATCGCCAGGACGATCAAGGAACATGCCGAGAAGGGACAGCCGGTGCTGGTCGGCACGGTGTCCATCGAAAAGTCCGAAATGCTCTCCGAATTCCTCAATCAGGAAGGCGTGAAGCACGCTGTGCTCAACGCGCGTTTCCATGAGCAGGAAGCGCATATCGTCGCGCAGGCGGGCCGCAAGGGCGCCGTCACCATCGCGACCAACATGGCGGGCCGCGGCACGGACATCAAATTGGGCGGCAACCTGGAAATGCGGGTTGAGGACGAATTGCGCGATATGCCCGAAGGGCCGGAGCGTGAGGCCGCCATCGCTCGCATCGATGCCGAGATCGAAGTGGAAAAGGCCGAAGTGCTCGCTGCGGGCGGACTGTTCGTGCTCGCAACGGAACGTCATGAAAGCCGCCGCATCGATAACCAGCTACGTGGCCGTTCGGGCCGTCAGGGCGATCCGGGCCTTTCTCGTTTCTACCTCAGTCTTGATGACGATTTGATGCGGATATTCGGGCCGGACACGATGTTTGCGAAGATGATCCGGTCCAATCTGGAAGATGGGGAAGCCCTGCCGCCATCCAAATGGCTCAGCAAGGCGATCGAAACCGCGCAGAAGAAGGTCGAGGCCCGCAACTACGATATCCGCAAACAGGTCGTCGAATATGATGACGTGATGAACGATCAGCGCAAGGTCATCTATGAACAGCGCGCCGACATCATGGATGCCGAAACGGTCGATGATGTGGTCGTCGACATGCGGCATGAAACGGTCAACGATCTCGTCGGCGCATCCTGCCCCCCGGGAACCTATCCTGAACAATGGGATATGGAGCGGCTTAAGGCGCGGACCTCGGAAATTCTGGGGCTGGAGCCGGACTTCGACGCTTGGCTCGCCGAAGATGCCGTCGATCCGGAAATGATCGAGGAACGGCTTGTCGCTCTGGCGGACGAAGCGGTTGCCGAAAAGATCAAGGATATCGATCAGGCTGACTGGCATATGATCGAGAAGAGCATCCTGCTCCAGAGCCTCGACCATCATTGGAAGGAGCATCTGTCGACCCTGGATGCCCTTCGTCAGGTCGTGCATCTGCGGGCTTATGCCCAGAAAACGCCGATCAACGAATATAAGCAGGAAGCCTTCGCGCTGTTCGAGCGCATGCTGGGCAATATTCGGGAGGACGTGACGGGCTCCATCGCACGGGTTCAATTCCGTATGGATCAGGCACCCATGCCGGAATTCGACCTTCCCGTGCTGCCGGACTTCATCACCACGCACATCGATCCTTTCTCCGGCGAAGACAATAGCGCGGACATGGATGCAGGGCAGACGGGCAGCATAACGACGACTATTCCCCGTCCGCCGGTGGGCAATGCCGAGCCGGGCGAATTTGCCAATCTGGACATCAGCCGCAATGCACCGTGCCCCTGTGGTTCAGGGCAAAAATACAAGCATTGTCACGGGTCGCTGAACTGACGCGGGAAATCCCCGGTTGCGATTATCAACCGGGGTAATTCCAGCATAGCTCACCCGAGGCTGCATGGGCTGGCGGATCGGATGGATCGCCGACTGATGGCAAAACACTGCCTCAGTTTCGCAAAGGAGGGTTTGTGAACCGTCCAAATGCTTCCGATTTCTTGAGTGACACTTTGGACGGATACCGACCGGGAATCGCCAAATATTTACGAAAAAACAGTGAATTACACGTAATATTGGCGGACAGGGTGTCCCCGAAACTAGCGTCCCGATGCGTCCACCAGCATTAAAATAGGCACGGAAAATAGACGATATTTGGCGCATTCCAAACCCGTTCCCGTCCCGTTCTATCCGGTTGCGTTCCCATAAAACCGGCGTATTATCGGGGAACGATTATGGGAACGGAAGGGTTTGGCGGATGCCTCGCAAGCTGAATAATGCGCTCACGCCATTGACGGTGAAGAATGCGAAGCCCGGACGCCATGCGGACGGGGGCGGGCTGCATTTGCTGGTGAAGGAAACCGGCGCGCGGTCATGGGTCTATCGCTTCATGCTCAAGGGCAAGTCGCGCGACATTGGCTTGGGCGCGGCTGCCGGGAGGGCGAAAACCCTGCCTGCTGGCGCGGCCATATCGCGCAAATCCTGCCGCCCCGTTCCCGACTAACGCGCGGCCATCACAAGGCTATGCCCTATGAGGCAATCCCGGCGTTCATGGGGCAACTGCGGGAGCGGGAAGCAATGGCGGCGCTGGCGCTGGAATTTGTCGTTCTCACGGCCACGCGCACAAGCGAAGTGCTGGGGGCAACTTGGGCCGAAGTCGATTTGGACAAGGCAATCTGGACCGTGCCAGCATCGCGCATGAAGGCGGGCAAGGAACATCGTATTCCCCTGTCTCGGCGCGCTGTCGAGATTCTGGAGGCCGTGAAACCGCTAGGCAAGGCCAGCCTGTTTCCAGCCGATAAGGGTGGCAAGCTCTCCACAATGGCCATGTCGATGCTGCTTCGCCGCATGAAGCTGGATTGCACCGTTCATGGCTTCCGTTCTGGCTTTCGCGATTGGGCAGCCGAATGCACCGGCTATGCCCATGAAGTCTGCGAAATGGCGCTGGCCCATGTGATAGGCAACAAGTCCGAAGCGGCTTACCGGCGCGGCGATCTATTCGACAAGCGGCGGCGGCTTATGGCCGATTGGGCAAGCTATTGCGCCAGCGACGGCGCGGCTGGTGCCAAGGTTTCGCCAATCCGGGGAGCGGCGGCATGAACGGCATTCTCTACATTGAAGAAACGGCGGTTGAGGCCACTACCGGGCACATGCTGGTGACGTTCAAATCGGGCGGCGATGGCTTTCGCTTCCACCTTCCCGCCCATGTGGCGCTTAGGTTTCGTCAAGCCGTGATGCAGGATGCTTGGCAGGTGTGTTGTGCGCCGGATGCGGAAATTGTGAAACTACAGCCGAAGCGGAAAAGCCGTGCCAAAGCTAAGCAAGAATAGTGGGCACGGCGGCGCTCGCTCTGGGGCGGGACGCCCACGAAAACATGACTTTTGGGAGATGTTGACCATAGGCCAGGATTGCGAAACGCGCTGGCGCGGCGAATCCAAACTGGCCATTGAAGCGGGACTTTCCCGGCTTTCCCATGCCGACAACATACGGACGCTTCAGGAAGGCGCTCAAGCAATCCCCGTGTCGCAACGCAAGGCATGGCTCGCAGGCGATGGCTATGACGATCACAGGGGCGACATAGAGGCATTTCTCCATGATCGCGCTGGCACCCCCTTTAGCGACGAAAGCGGCAACTACCTTGGCGCGGCTCCCCGGTTGGTGACAGTCTCAGCGAAGCCGCCAAGGGGCACACGCAAACGAATCATCAGCGAAGTCGCGACATTCTCGGGGCTATCCGAATCAGCGGTCGATAACCTGTGGCAGGCATATCGTCGCTTTGAGCGAGAGTTGCAGGAATCCGTCGAAACTTGAATTTTAGGCACTTCGACAAGCGACCAATCGGACAAGTCTAAATCCCTGTGCGTCCGCACTTATCGCGGCAAAGCAGCACAGGGAATTTCCCATGAACACTCAGCCAATCAAACCATCGCACTTGCCGATTCCCGGCGCGGTTGCATACTCCGGATCGTCGCGAACCTCGATTTATGAAGCCCTGAAAATGGGCAAGATCGAAGCGAAAAAGTGCGGGCGGCGCACGCTCGTTTCTGTCGCTTCGCTTGACGCCTATCTGGCCAGCCTCCCGACCTATCAGGCGGGAGCATGAGCCATGCGATCACCAGAAATGCAAAACCCGGGGCTGCAACCCCGGGCTTCGCGCGATCTGCTTTGTCTCGGCTGGTCGCAACCGCTCAATACCGCATCGGATTGGCAGGCTCAAACGCTTTCCTCCCGTTTCTGCCTGTCGCCTTGGATGGCGCGGGATATGGTGCGGCTCTGCTTTGGGGAGGGCCGTTGCAATGACTGAGGCCGCGTCACAATTCGCCCTGGAGCGGCTGGAGGCGGGCGGGCGCATCATCGGCAAGCGGTGCGGCACCTCTCAGAACATCGGCGCGAAGGCGCGCAGCCGCGCGAACAGACCGTGCGGCATGTGCATGTGAACGAAGGCGGGCAACAGTCCAGTTCTATATCTGGCGAGGAGGGAGATAGTTCACTCGCTATCCCGGCCGCCAAGAGCGTCAGTCGTCCCCGGGCAAAAGCCCGGATTGGAGGACGATAATGAAGGTCGAAGACAATGCGCAGGTGCTGGCCAGGCTGGCAGCCCTGAAGGACATGACGGTCAGGGAACTGAAGGCGGAATGGCCAAAGCTGTTCAGCAGCGAAGCGCCCAACAACAGTCGGCCGTTCCTGGAGCAGCGGCTGGCCTACCGGATCCAGGAATTGACCTGGGGCGGCCCATCCAAGCCGGTCAGACAGTTGCTGGATGCACTGGCCGATGAGGTCGAGGGCAAGAAGGTCCGCAAATCGGTCATCGCCGACCCGCGCAACCCGGTGATCGGCACCCGGCTGGTGCGCGAGTGGGACGGCGCCGAGCATGTCATCACGGTGCTGAAGGATGGGTTCGACTGGCAGGGCCGCCGGTACAAGTCGCTGTCGGCCATTGCCCGCACGATTACCGGCACCCAGTGGAACGGTTACCGCTTCTTCGGTCTGCGGGGGATCGCATGAGGGACAGCGCTGCACCCGTGCGCCGCCTGCGCTGCGCCATCTACACCCGCAAGAGTTCAGAAGAGGGGCTCGACATGGAGTTCAACAGCCTCGATGCCCAGCGCGAATCCTGCGAGGCCTATATTGCCAGCCAGCGCGCCGAAGGCTGGGTCTGCATGCGCGAACGCTATGATGATGGCGGTTTCTCGGGCGGGACACTCGAACGACCGGGGCTGAAAACCCTGCTCGAGGACATCGAGGCCGGACTGGTCGACGTCATCGTCGTTTACAAGATCGACCGCCTCTCGCGCTCGCTGATGGACTTCGCCAAGCTGGTCGAGGCGTTCGACCGTAACAACGTAACGTTCGTGTCGGTGACGCAGGCGTTCAACACCACGACCTCCATGGGGCGGCTGACGCTCAACATCCTGCTGTCGTTCGCCCAGTTCGAACGTGAGGTGACCGGTGAACGCATCCGCGACAAATTTGCTGCCAGCCGCGCAAAAGGCATGTGGATGGGCGGGTTCGTGCCGATGGGTTACGATGTCTCGGGCCGCAAGCTGGTGATCAACGAGGCCGAAGCGGCCACGATCCGGCATCTGTTCAGGCGGTTCGTGACGCTGGGATCGGCAACGCTGCTGACCCGGGAACTGGTCGCTCAGGGCGTGCTCAGCAAGCGTAGACGTCCGATCGACAAGGGGTTTCTCTACAAACTGTTCCGCAACCGGCTCTATCTCGGCGAAGCCGTCCACAAGGGCACCAGCTATCCCGGCGAGCACGAGGCGATCATCGACCAGCCGCTTTGGGATCAGGTGCATGCCATTCTGCAGGAGAGCCCACGCCAGCGCGCGGCGAACACCCGGGCGCAGGTGCCGGCCCTTCTGAAAGGGCTCATCTTCACGGATCGCGGCATCGCCATGACGCCGACGTTCACCAAGAAGGGCAGCCGACACTACCGCTACTACACCTCGATGGATGCGATCCGGAACCGGGCTTGTGAAGGTCGCGAGGCATTTGTTCGGCTGAATGCCGGGGTGGTCGAGGGCGCCGTTGTCCAGCAGATCCGCAAGCTGGTGCGCACGCCGGAAATCGCGGCGAAGGTCGCGGTGGTCCTGCAGGACTGCGATTCCGTGTCGAACGATAATGACGTGGTCGCCGCGCTGTCGGACTTCGACAGCCTCTGGGCCTTGCTATTCCCGGCCGAGCAGGCCCGCATCGCCCGCCTGCTGATCGACCGGGTCATCGTCAGCCAGCAGGGGCTCACAGTCGACTTGCGCACCGATGGGCTGAGTTCGGTCGTTCGTGACATGCTCGCCCCGCGCCCGAAGGAGAAGGCCGCATGAGCAACGCACCCACGACCTTGACCGTGTTCATTCCGCTGACCGTCCGGAAGCGGAACGGCCGACCGAAGATCATGCCGCCTGCGGGAATGATGCCGGATTACAACGACAAGGGCGTGGATCCTCACATCTTGCGCTCGATCGCCAAGGCGTGGAGCTGGCGGCGCAAGCTCGATAGCGGCCAGGTTACGACGATTCAGGACATTGCAGCCGCCGAGGACGTGACGGCAGTATATGTCGGCCGAGTGCTGAAGCTCGCCTATCTGGCGCCCGCCGTGCTGGAACGGCTGCTCATCGAGCGAAAGTCGCCGGCTGTATCGGTGAAGGACTTAGCCGTGATGGCCGAGATACCGTGGACGGAGCAGGCAGTGGTAGTGTTTGGGCTGAAGGGTTGAATTGCGCCTCCGAGCAGTCAATCGTCGAATCTCGCTCCGGCGCGAAAAGCAGTCATCAGTCGCGGCGCGAACGAGGAACTGATAAGGGCTGAAAGTAGCACGACGCGAGCGCAGCATAACACTTGCACGGCCCGACGACAGCGGACATTCACGGTCCTGCTCCGGATGGGTCTAGCTTTGAGCTGCCTGAGCGGTCATAGAAGAAGGCCAGTTAGAAACCTTATCATTTGGATCAACGGATAGCCATGCCGAGCATACCACAAACCTACACTGTTTCCGACTTCATTGAATGGCAAGCCAAGAAGCAACTGGTATTGGCTCCGGAGTTTCAGAGAGGTTCGGTTTGGAGTCCTTCGGCAAAGGTGTTTCTGATCGACACCATCTTGAATGACCTACCAATGCCTCAGATTTACTTCCGCACAAAGCTGAACGCTCAGTCGCAGATGGCGGTGCGGGAAGTCGTAGATGGGCAGCAACGCTTGCGCGCGATACTCGAGTTCGCATCAGGCAATCTCAAGCTCTCCTCGAAATCCCCAAATTTCAAGGGCAAGACATATCGCGATCTAACTGTCGAGGATCAGGAGCAATTTCTCGCATATCGCATTCCCGTGGTTCAACTGGTGAATGCCAATGACGCAGAGGTTCTCGAAGTCTTCGCCCGCCTCAACTCTTACAGCGTGAAGGTGACGCCAGCGGAGCTTCGGCATGCGGAGTTTTCCGAGCCGGTGAAATGGGCAATCTACGATGCCGCTCGCCACTGGTCGGTCTTGTGGGGCGAACTGAAAGTGGTTTCGACCCGGGATACTGTGCGCCTGAAGCACACAACGCTAATTGCTGAAATGTTCATCTCGTTAGACAGGGGGCTCGGCGATGGCGGCGAAACACAGATCACGCGCTACTACAAGTTAATGAGAAAAGAAGAGGATGATTATTTCACGCCCTTGCGAGAACATCTCGATGAGGTAGTGGCCGAAATCCTTGCTCACACTAGGGATGATTTTGCAGAATCGACGTTTTATGACGCACCAAATTTCCTCATTCTATTTGCGGCGGTCGCATTTCTGAAGAGTTACGTGCCAGCTTCCAAGGCATCCGAAGGCGTGCTTGAATTTTCTGGGCGGGGCATAGACTGGGAAAAGGCATCCGGTAACTTGTCTGCTTTAGCGCAGGCGATTGATGAAGGTGCGGAAGAGCAGGGGCCTCACTCGCAATTTGTATCAGCCACTAAAAGTACACTTCATCGCATTTCCAGCAGAAAACCTCGCTTTGAAGCCGTTGTAAAGGCAATCGCAGCCGATGTTGCTGGCGCGTAGGCTACCCCGTTTCTATAGCCGGCTCGACCATCTTTCAGGGATCATCGCGGAAGTTGATGCGATGGCGAGCAGAACCTCTCAGCAGATATTCGCTGCTGAGAAGGCGCTGATCCAGATTCAGATTGAGTGGGAGCACTTTGTCCGGGACCTTATCCTCGACAGCGCCACGGGGCAGTTCGCGAACGGCTCCGGCCACGTTGTATCGAGAAGTTATCCAGGTCTGTGCTCGAGAGAAGCGGCTGCCCATAAACTGGTAGCCCTCTTTCCGCGGCGTCGCTTTGAACCCGATTGGTATCTCCCTTCTGAAGCAATCGACGCCGCCATCCGTCTGGACGTCTCAAATTCTTCGCAGATCGCGGCTGAACTCGGGGTCACGCCGTGGCCCATCGACGAGCTCCGGCATTTGCGCAACTTTATCGCACACAAATCCAAGAGATCGGCGCTCAGCGTCCGAGGGGCGGGCATCGTGGGTGCATCTGACAAAATTGACGTACTGAATGCCGCGCTTCAATACGGACCTGATGGTGCCAAACGTTATGTCGCTTGGACAAACTTCTCGAAGGGAACTGCGGCGCGTCTTGCGGCCTGACGATGATCAACGGTGTAGTTGACCTCGGTGAGCCACACCACACCTTGGGTTCTCATGCCCCATTGCCTACTAAGTTTAAGCTGAAAACGTATCGGCAAGTGCAAGGCATCAAACCCCAAATTGCGTCACTCATGTGACCTATACCCTTCGCCAAGAGGTTTAGGTGAAAAGAGACAAAAGCCGGTCAGAGACTGATTTTGGCGTTTCTGGCAGTCTCTAGGGTTTAGGTGCCATCAGCAAAACGGCGCGGAAGCTGGGGATTTTCGCCCATCAAAGGGCCATCTCATTGTTTCGCAATAAGATGTTGGCGGACAGGGTGGGATTCGAACCCACGGTGAGCGTAAACCCACGGCGGTTTTCAAGACCGCTGCCTTAAACCACTCGGCCACCTGTCCGTTGCTTGGCTTCCTAGCGGACGCGTCGAGATTGCCAAGCGCAAAATATGAGGATCCGCTTCATCGCTATTGGGCAAGAAGGGGATTCACCTCACGCCCGCGCTGTGCCAGAAAAGGATGAGGGAGATTCTGATGCGCTCGTCCATCCTTTCGCTATTCATCGGTTTGGCTGTCATGGCCGTTGGTTGCGTCACACCGACAGCTTCCGCGCAGACGCAGGATGACGCGGCATTCCGCGCCTATCTTGAAAGCCTGCGCCCCAAGGCGCGTGCCATGGGCATTCGCGATGCGACGCTGTCCGGCGTATTCCCGACACTCACGCCCAATCCGCGCGTCATTCAACTGGACCAGAGCCAGCCTGGCGGCGGCGCCTATTCTCCGATTCCGGCCTTTGAACCTTATCGCGTAAAGCATGTCGATGCCGCGCGGATCAGCAGGGGGCGCACCGCTTATCTATCCAACCGTAGCCGTCTTGCAAGGATCGAGGCGGAAACCGGCGTGCCCGAAGAAATCATGGTCGCCATTTATGGGCATGAAACCAACTATGGTTCCTATACTGGCGATTTCGATCTGATCCGCTCGCTTGCAACGCTTGCATGGGAAGGGCGACGGCGCACATTGTTTGAACCGGAACTGCTTGCGACGCTGAAAATGCTGGACAATGGCGTGCCACGCGGCCGGCTGGTCGGAAGCTGGGCTGGCGCCACCGGCTATCCCCAATTTCTCCCATCGGTTTATCTCCGGCTCGCAAAGGATGGGGATGGCGATGGAAAGGCGGATATCTGGAGCAGCGAAGCCGACGCACTTGCCTCGATCGCCAACTATTTCGTACATGCCGGCTGGCGCAAAGGGCAACCCTGGGGGATAGCCGTTTCGGTTCCCGCGAATTTCAACCGCGCTTCGGTAGCCGCGCGCACCGCTCCGGCGCGCTGTCCGCGTGTTTTCAATCGGCATAGCCGCTGGCTCAGCATGGCGGAATGGCGGCGGTTGGGGCTTGTTCCCTCAAGGGCGGGGTGGGCGGCCGACAATGTGATGGCCACGTTGCTGGAGCCGGATGGGCCGGGAAAGACGGCCTATCTCCTTACGAGCAATTATCGGGCTATTCTCGACTATAATTGTTCGAATTTCTATGCGCTGTCCGTCGGTTTGCTGGCAGATGCCGTCAAGCAATAATCTCGCCCGTGCGGGGCTTTGAGAACGCTTCAATCATGGCTAATGATATCCGCCTGTTTCCAACCCGATCTATCGAATCCATCCAAGCGAAGGCAGCTTCATGAACAAATCCGTTGCAGCGATCCTTTTTGTCGGCTTGCTCGCTTCGCCGCTGACTGCGGCCGCGCCGCCCTATACCAGCGAAGCGCCCATCGCTTATTTGAAGGATTTGTCTTCGGGCGCCGTCCTGTATGACAAGGGCGGAGAGACGCGGATACCGCCCGCCTCCATGGCCAAGATGATGACGGCCCATGTCGCCTTCCGCCTGATCCAGAAAGGCGAATTGAAGCTCGATACCAAATTCACGGTGCGTCCCGAAACATGGCAGAAATGGCATGGCCCGCAGGCCGGCTCCACCATGTTCCTGTCCGTTGGTGAGCAGGTGTCGGTCGAAAACCTGCTGCATGGCATCGTAACGCTTTCGGGCAATGACGCATGTGTCGTGCTGGCCGAAGGGATTGCGGGTACGGAGCAGGCTTTCGTTGCCTTGATGAATCAGGAAGGCGAACGCCTGGGTTTGAAGAACAGCCATTTCGGCACCAGCAATGGCTGGCCTGATGAAGGCGTCACCTACGTGACCGCCGAGGATCTGGCAAAGCTGGCGCAGGCCACCATCGAAGAGACGCCCGATCTCTACAAGAGATTCTATGCGACCAAATCCTTCACATGGGGCAAGACCATGGGGGGCGCGGATATTGAGCAAGCGAACCGGAACCCGATTCTGGGCAAGATCGCCGGCGCGGATGGCCTCAAGACCGGACATACGGAAGAGGCTGGATTCGGCTTTACGGGCTCGGCCGAGCAGGATGGGCGGCGCCTCGTCATGGTCGTTGCCGGACTGCCCACTTTCAACGGCCGCATCGCCGAATCCGCCCGTTTCATGGATTGGGGGTTCAAGGCGTGGAAAGCGCAGCCGCTCTTCAAAAAGGGTCAAACCGTCGAAACTGGCGAAGTGCAATTGGGCAGCGCCACAAGCGTTTCCTTGGTGGCGCCGCAAAATCTGGCTGTGACGCTGCCCCGCACAGCATCCTCGAATATCAGCGTGAAGGTCGCCTATAACGGCCCGATCAAGGCGCCGATCAAGAAGGGGGATAAGATCGCCGAACTCATTGTTTCGACCCCGGATACGCCGCCGCAGATCATGCCGCTCGTCGCCGGTGAAGATGTGAGCGAGGCAGGGGTTTTCGGACGGCTCTGGAACGGCCTGAAATCGCTGTTCGGGTGAAGACCGGGCGTTTCATTTCGCTGGAAGGCGGTGAGGGCGTCGGCAAGTCAACCCAGTTGCGCGCTCTGTCGGCGGCTCTGCGTGCACGGGGAATCGACGTTGTGGAAACGCGGGAACCGGGCGGCAGCGCGGGTGCGGAAGCCATCCGCACGCTGCTGTTGACGGGAGCCGCCGATCGCTGGTCACAGCGCGCGGAAGCATTGCTTTTTGCGGCCGCCCGCGCGGATCATGTAGAGAAAACCATTCGTCCGGCCTTACAACGCGGCGCCTGGATATTGTCCGACCGCTTTGTCGACAGCAGCCGCGCCTATCAGGGCATGGGTGAGTTGACGGACGACGACATATTGACGCTGCATCGCATCGGCAGCGCGGGATTGCTGCCCGATCGCACCTTCGCTCTGACGCTGCCTGAAGCGGAAGCGGAAAGGCGCGCCCATATGCGGGACGGCGGCGATACCGATCGTATCGGCGCACGCGACAGCAGGTTCCATCAGCGGGTCGCGCGATCATTTCGCGGCTTTGCATCGGCGGAATCAGACCGGGTCCGTATCGTGGACGCATCCGGCGCGGCGCAAACCGTAACAGTGCGCCTGTTGCAAGGCCTGGATGACCTCCTGCCATGAAATTTCCCCTGGGCCACGATATCCAGGCGCGCCTGCTGCTGGCGGCGGCGGGCAGCGGCCGAATGCATCATGCGTGGATTTTGGCGGGACCAAAGGGCATCGGCAAAGCGAGTTTCGCGCGGGGCATCGCCATGCGGCTGCTCGCCGATGCCGCCGGTCCACCCGTTGTCGAGCAGGGCTTCGGCGTTCCGGAGGGGCATCCCATCCGGGCGCTGTTAGAGGCGAATGCCCATCCCGATTATGCTGAGTTGACCCTGCTGGAAAAGGATGGCGTCCTTGCGCGCAATATCAGCGTGGATCAGGTTCGGAGTCTTCAGCGCCTGATCCAATCGGCTCCGTCCCTGTCGGCGCGGCGTATTGTCGTCATCGACAGCGCTGACGATCTGGAGCGAAGTGCGGCCAACGCCCTGCTCAAAAATCTTGAGGAACCACCTACGGACATGGTGTTTCTGCTGGTTTCCCATGCGCCCGGCCGCCTGTTGCCGACGATCCGGTCCCGTTGCCGCACATTGCGTTTCGATCCTTTGCCGGACGACATGATGCGGATGGCGCTTTCCGCGACGGAGGCCAAGCCACAGGAAGCTGAGATCGAATCCCTTCTGTCGATTGGCGAAGGCTCGCCCGGCAAGGCGCTGCGCTATGCCGGCCTCAATCTCGGTGAGATGGAGGGGTTGTTGCATGCGATCATGACGAAGGGCGATGGCGATAACCAACAGCGTCTGGCACTCGCGAAAATGCTGTCCGGCAAGCCCGCGCGACCCCGCTATGAGGCTTTTCTGGAACGCGCCCCCGCGTTCATCGCGCAGGCGGCGCGTTCTCGTAGGGGCGCGGCGCTGGGCAAAGCGCTGGACCATTGGGAAGCGGTGCGGCACCTTGCCGGCGGTGCGGTCATACTTTCCCTGGAGCCCGGAGCGGTGGTTTTCGAGATTGCCGGCCATGTGGCGGCTCTGGCTTCCGAGAACTGACGCAGAGCGGAAAAGCCGCATAGCGACGCCGAGCGGGCTTTCCGCAGCCTGCAACACTCGCTAGGGAAGGCGCATGTCGCAGCAGCCTTACACCATCACGACCGCTATCAGCTATCCCAACGGCCGCCCTCATATCGGCCATGCTTATGAGGTGATCGCTACCGACGCGATCGCCCGTTTCCAACGGATGATGGGCCGGGACGTATTTTTCCAGACCGGCACGGATGAGCATGGCCTTAAAATGGCCCAGACAGCGCGCAATCGCGGCATTGAGCCGACAGAGCTTGCGGATGAAATGTCCGGATATTTCAAAGGTATGAACGACAGGCTAAATATCAGCTATGATCGTTTCATCCGCACAAGCGAACCCGATCATCATCATGCAAGCCAAGCCATCTGGCAGGCCATGGAAGCCAATGGCGACCTCTATCTGGGCCGCTATGAGGGATGGTATTCCGTCCGCGACGAAGCCTTTTACGACGAAAAGGAATTGAGCGAGGGAGAGGGGGGACAGAAGCTCTCGCCGCAGGGCACGGCTGTCGAATGGACAGTGGAGGAAAGCTGGTTTTTCCGGCTTTCCGTCTATCAGCAAAAGCTGCTCGACCTGTATAACAGTCAGCCCGATTTCATTCAGCCCGACAGCCGCCGCAATGAAATCATGCGCTTCGTGGAAGGCGGCCTGTCCGATCTCAGCATTTCGCGCACCAGCTTCGATTGGGGGGTGAAAGTGCCGGGCAGCGATGGCCATGTCATGTATGTCTGGGTCGACGCGCTCACCAATTATCTTACCGGTTGCGGTTATCCGGACGATGCCGGGCGCATGGCCCGCTATTGGGCCGAAGGCGGCGATATCACGCACATAATTGGTAAGGATATCGTGCGTTTTCATACCGTTTACTGGCCAGCTTTCCTGATGAGCGCAAAATTGCCTTTGCCCAGGCAGGTATTCGGCCACGGCTTCCTCCTGAACCGGGGGGAGAAAATGTCGAAATCGCTGGGCAATGTGGCGGACCCGATGGAACTGGCGGAGCGTTTCGGCGTCGATCAACTGCGCTATTTCCTGCTTTCCGAAGTCACCTTCGGCAATGACGGCAGCTATAGCGCGGAAGCCATTGTCGCCCGCTCCAATAGCGATCTTGCCAATAGTTTCGGCAATCTGGCTCAGCGCACGTTGAGTTTTATCGCGAAGAACCTTGATGGCCGTTTACCCGAACCCGCCGCAGGGGATGAGGATCGGGAACTGCTGAAAGTCGTGGCCGATGGAGCCCATATTTTCCAGACGGCCATGGCGGACCTTGCCCCCTCGGTCGCTATCGAAGCGTGGATGCGCGCCGTTTTCGCCTGCAACGCCTATATCGATGCCCAGGCCCCATGGACGTTGCGTAAGACTGATCCGGTCCGCATGGAAGCGGTTCTCGCCACGCTTTACGAGGCAATCGCCAGCCTTGCCATCATCATCCATCCCGTCATCCCGGCCAGCGCATCCGCCTTGCTGGAGCAAATGGGCGTGCGGGAGGAGGAACGGGAGTATGCCGTCATCGGCACGGAATGGTATGCGGCCCTGCGCGCTTCGGGTTTCACTATCGGCGCTCCCAAACCGCTCTTCCCGCGGCTGGAACTGACGGAAACGGACGCTTGATATCATGCTGATCGACAGTCATTGCCACTTGAATTACAAGGGGTTGATCGAGGATCAGCACAATGTGCTTGAACGTGCCCGAATGGCCGGCGTCGACCTGATGCTCAATATCGCAACGCATGAGAGCGAATGGGACGATGTTTTGGGCACAGCGCTTCGCGAACCCGATGTCTGGGCGACCGTGGGCATTCATCCCCACGAAGCCGATGAGCATCCGCATGTCGACACAGCCAAGCTGGTCGAACGGGCCGCCCATCCTCGCGTGGTCGGCATAGGCGAAACCGGGCTGGATTATTATTACGACCATAGCGACCGCGAACGGCAGCAAAAGAGCTTTCGCGCCCACATCGCCGCGTCCCGCGAGACGGGCCTGCCGCTTATCGTCCATACCCGCGATGCGGAGGAGGACACGCTGGCGATCATGCGTGAAGAGATGGGGCAGGGGGCCTATAGCGGCGTCATCCATTGCTTCACGGCCAGCGGAGCCTTTGCCGACGCGGCGTTGGAACTGGGCTTCTACATCAGCATTTCAGGTATCGTGACCTTCAAAAATGCCAGAGACCTTCAGGAAACGGCAGCACGCTTGCCGCAAGGCCGGCTGCTGGTGGAAACGGATTCGCCTTTCCTGGCGCCCGTGCCGCACCGGGGCAAATCCTGTGAACCGGCCTATGTCGCCGATACGGCTCGCTTCCTTGCACGGTTGAGGAATGAAGATATGGAGGAACTGGCCAACACGACTTCGGCGAATTTCCTGACCCTTTTCAGCAAGATCGGCAAAAGCTCTTCCTCATGAGCTTCACCCTGACCATATTGGGTTGCGGCACTTCGTCCGGTGTTCCCCGGATCGGGAATGATTGGGGCGCATGCGATCCCGATGAGCCGCGAAATTACCGGACGCGCGTTTCCATCCTGGTCGAAAGCCCGACAACACGTATCCTGATCGATACCTCCCCCGACATGCGCGCGCAATTGCTGGCCGTGGGCATAGCGGATGTGGATGCCGTGCTGTGGACGCACGATCATGCGGACCATTGCCACGGACTGGATGATCTGCGGCAGATCTATCATCACCGCGGCAGTCCGGTGCCGGGCTATGCGCGTGCTGAAACGCTGGCTCAGTTGCGCCGACGCTTTGGCTATGCCTTTGACGGGCGGAACGGATATCCGCCCACGATCAAAGGTCATGTCCTCTCCAATCATCTGACCATCGGCGACATCGACATCCGCTGCGTGGATCAGCCGCATGGGGATATCATGTCCACGGGCTTTCGCTTCACCCACGACGGGCATAGCATCGGTTACGCCACGGATTTCCACGAACTGACGGCGGAGATGCTGGCGCTGTATGATCGGCTGGACATATGGGTCGTGGATGCCTTGAGGGCAAAGCCCCATCCGACCCACGCCAATCTGGCCATGACGCTGGAGGGCATCGCCACGGCGCGGCCAAGACGGGCCATTTTGACGCATATGGACAATAGCATGGATTATGCGACGTTGTGTCGGACGCTGCCGGAGGGCGTGGAGCCCGGCTATGATGGCATGATCGTCGAGTTGAAGGAGAGGGCGTCCTGATGGGCGTGGGAACGGATCAGGCCATGTCGAGCATCTGGTATTTGCTCGCGATTGTCCTTGTCGGTTCCGCTTTGCTGACCCGCCGCATGCCTCTGGGAGCCATGATGCGAATGGCGCTCTTATGGGTCGCCATTTTCGCCATTTTGCTCATGCTGTTTGGTCTGGCCCATAGATCGGGGATTTTCCTGCAGAAAACCGAAGGGCCATCAACGATCCTGGAGGATGAAGGGCGCGCCCCCATGCCCCAGGCCCGCGCAGAGGGCGATCGCATCCGCATACCTGTTTCGTCCGATGGACATTATTGGGTTGAGGGGACCGTTAACGGCGTTCCAACACGATTTTTGATCGATAGCGGCGCAAGCGTCACGGCTTTGTCGCAGCAGGCCGCTCAAGCCGCAGCGCTCAACATCGATCCGGCGCAATCCGCCGTCACCATGATGACGGCCAATGGCCGCGTGAAAGCGCAAAAGTCGCGGATCGCAACGCTGGCGATCGGCCCCATCCGGGCAAGCGACCTCGATATCGTCGTATCGCCAGCCTTTGGCGATGTGAACGTCATCGGCATGAACATGCTTTCCCGGTTGAAAAGCTGGGGCGTCGAAAATGGCGAGATGGTTCTGACCCCATGACCGCAACGCTGACTGAGCGGCAGAGATTGAAGGCGATCATCGGCGGCTCGGCGGGCAATCTGGTCGAATGGTATGACTGGTATGCCTATTCGGCTTTCACCCTCTATTTCGCCCCCCATTTTTTCCCAAGCGAAGACCGCACGGCCCAGTTGCTGAGCGCGGCGGGCATCTTCGCCGTCGGTTTCCTGATGCGCCCGATCGGCGCGTGGTTGATGGGCATCTATGCGGATCGCCATGGCCGCAAAAGCGGCCTTACGCTTTCTGTCGCCCTGATGTGCGCGGGATCATTGTTGATCGCGGTGACGCCCGGTTATGAGAAAATCGGGATGATGGCCCCTCTCTTGCTCATCCTCGCCCGCCTCATGCAGGGCATATCCATCGGCGGTGAATATGGGGCCAGCGCCACTTATCTGTCCGAGATGGCGGGCAGAAGCCGAAGGGGGTTCTTCTCCAGCTTTCAATATGTGACCCTGATCGCGGGGCAGCTCGTTGCGATATGCGTGTTGCTGATATTGCAGCAGATATTGACGGAAGCCCAACTGGATGAATGGGGCTGGCGTATCCCCTTCGCCATCGGGGGAGGGTTGGCTATCGTCGTATTCTGGTTGAGGCGCGGCCTCACGGAGACGCAAAGCTATATCGTCGCCCGATCCGAAGGCGCGCCCAAATCCGGTTTGATGGAGTTGTTGCTACGGCATCCGCGTGAAACATTGACGGTGATGCTGCTGACCGCCGGAGGAACGATCGCCTTCTACGCCTATTCCATCTACATGCAGAAGTTTCTGGTCAATACCAGCGGCATGACCCGTGAAACCGCTTCGCAGATCAACGGAATCACCTTGTTCCTCTTCATGCTGATCCAGCCCCTTGCCGGAGCATGGTCCGACAGGATCGGGAGAAAACCGCTGATGGTCGGCTTTGGGGTGCTCGGCGTCCTTTGCACCTATCCGATCTTTGCCACTCTGGCCCGGACGACAAATCCATGGGCAGCGGCCATGCTTGTCATGGCGGGGCTTATCATCGTCAGCGGCTACACGTCGATCAATGCCGTCGTGAAAGCGGAACTATTCCCAGCGCATATCCGCGCGCTGGGAGTGGCCTTGCCCTATGCGCTCGCCAACACGCTGTTTGGTGGGACGGCGGAATTTGTCGCCCTCTGGTTCAAGCACAGTGACATGGAAAGTGCCTTCTACATCTATGTGACCGTGATGATCGCGATCTCGCTGGCGGTCTATATCCGGATGAAGGATACGGCGAAACACAGCCGCATCCTGGAAGACTGAGCGTCTACATAGCTTTTATCGGCGCATAACAGAAAACCGCCGCGCGATCAGGCGCGCGGATCGAGACCCTTGGTCAATATATCGACCAGCATGACGGCTATCGTTTCAGCGGAAAGCGATCCTTTCGGATCATGCCAGCGCGCGGGCCAATTGAGGGCGCCCGCCAGCGCGAAGGCGGCCATCCGGCTATCAACCGGCGCAATCGAACCATCGGCCACCGCTTCTTCGATCAACCCGCGCAAGGCCATGTCGATCTCCCGCTTGAGCGCCCGAAAACGGGGGCGGCTTTCAGGCGAAAGGATTTCCTCGCCGGTGCGAATGATGCAGCGGCCGAAATCGTCCATGGTGATCCTGGCATAGCGATGAAGGAAGCGGATCAGCCGATAGCGGCCATCACCCGCTTCCTGCCGAGCTGCCGTCGCCGCTTCGATCAACTGCTCAAGCCCGAGGGTGACGCATTCCAGCAGCACCTGATCCTTGTTCGCCAGATAGTGATAAATCGTACGCTTCGATATGCCCAGGCTGGCGGCAACATCATCCAGCGATGTGGCATGAAAACCGCGTTCATTGAACATCCTGACCGCTGCGCGCAGCACCGCGTCCCTTTTCGCCGTGCGCTCCTCCGCTTTCTGTGCCGCGCTGCGGAAAGGGGAAACCGATGACATGATAAGTCCTTTATGCTGTGGATCGGACATTGACAGGAAACTTCGAAACCCACAATACACTCATGAGTGCATATTTCACTTTAGCGTTCAAGCTGGCGGTGCCGGGGCCGTCGATCTTTATCGCCTGGCGCATCGGGAGAAAAATTGTGGACATGAAGGATATGGCGGCCATCGTCACAGGCGGGGCATCGGGTCTGGGCAAGGCAACCGCTGCGATGCTGGCGGCCAATGGCGCGAAAGTCGCGATCTTCGACCTCAATGAAGAAGCGGGCAGGGCCGTCGCGGCGGAGATTGGCGGCAGCTTTGTCAGCGTCAATGTGGCGGATGACGCCAGCGTCGCGGCAGGGTTGAACGCGGCCGAAGCGGCGCATGGCGTCGCCCGCATCCTCGTCAACTGCGCGGGCATCGCCCCTGCAATCAAGACTGTAGGCAAGGAAAATGTGCCGCATCCGCTCGACATCTATCGCAAGACGATTGAGATCAACCTGATCGGCACCTTCAACGTCATCTCCAAATTCGCGGCGCGGGCCGTAACGGCCGCGGAAATCGACGGCGAGCGCGGCGTCATCGTCAACACGGCATCGGTGGCGGCCTATGATGGCCAGATCGGGCAGGCGGCCTATAGCGCCTCCAAGGGCGGTGTCGTGGGCATGACCTTGCCGATCGCCCGAGATCTGGCGCAACACAAGATACGGGTGATGACCATTGCGCCGGGTATCTTCCTGACGCCGATGCTTGAATCCCTGCCGCAGAATGCCCAGGATTCACTGGGCGTGATGGTGCCGCACCCAAGCCGCCTGGGCAAGCCTGCCGAATATGCACAGTTGGTGGAATCCATCCTGCGTAACCCGATGCTGAATGGCGAGGTCATCCGTCTCGACGGCGCCATCCGCATGGCGCCGCGATGACCGGGGATGGCCTGACGCTGACGGTCGAGGAGGGGATCGCCCGGATCACGCTCGACCGGCCCGAAGCGGGCAATGCCATTACCTTGCCGTTGGCGCGGGCGCTGCTGGCCGCCGCGATCCGTTGCGAAAACGATCCGGCGATTCGCTGCATCATGATGACCGGCAATGGACGGCTTTTCTGCGCGGGTGGCGATGTCCAGTTGCTCGCGGGCGCGGGCCGAAAGCGCCCGGAGGTATTGAGCGAACTTATCGCCGCGGTCCATGCCGCGGTGCAGCGTCTGGCACGGGGCTCCAAACCCTTGGTAACTCTGGTCAATGGTCCAGCAGCGGGGGCCGGCTTCAGCCTCGCCATATTAGGGGACGTCGTGATCGGTGCGCGATCGGCCCATTTCACCGCCGCTTATGGCGCCATCGGCCTGACACCCGATGGAGGGCTGAGCTGGCTGCTCCCGCGTTTGGTGGGGTTGCGTAAAGCACAGGACATCATTCTCACTAATCGGCGGATCAAGTCCGATGAGGCGCAGGCCATCGGTCTCGTCACCCGTATCGCCGATGACGAGGCGTTGGCGGAAGAAGGGCTGACCGTGGCTAGGGCGATCGCCGCCGGACCGGTGGCGGCGCTATCTGCCAGCCGCGCGTTGCTCTACGACAGTTTCGAAACCGGCTTTGAAACGCAACTCGACCGCGAACTCCGCTCCATGGCCGCCGCCGGCGCCAGCGGTGAAAGCGAGGAAGGACTGCGCGCGCTCCTCCAAAAGCAGACGCCTGATTTCAGGAAAGTTTGACCGGGGGTAGTGCTAAATGTTAGTCCGATAATATATATTATGTTAAATAAATCCAATTGGTATCGAACACGCCTGCGACCTGTCGCCCTCATCAGTATCCGCCACCATACATAAAACCCGCCTAACCGGGTAAAGCCCTCCCAAATCCATGGCCGTCTCCGCCAAAACCTCTATACATTCTCGTTTTTCTTCTTGGATTCATGTTTCGATGCCAGCCGATCCCAAAGCCAGTCCCGCCGATATCATGCCCCTCGCCGACGTTATGGCGCGCCTGCGCGACCCAGACACCGGCTGTCCTTGGGATATTCAACAGGACTTCGCCAGCATCGCTCCCTATACGATCGAGGAAGCCTATGAAGTCGCCGACGCGATCGAGCGCCACGACATGGCCAGCCTACGCGATGAACTGGGCGACCTTTTGCTACAAGTCGTTTTCCACAGCCGCATGGCGGAACAGGCTGGCCATTTCCGGTTGCAGGACGTCATTGACGGCATCACCGCGAAGATGATCCGCCGCCATCCCCATGTGTTTGGTGACGCTGTCAATCGTGCGGGCGGTCACGCCCAATGGGAAAGCATCAAGGCCGCCGAACGCGCTGAAAAGGATCCCGATCCGAGCGCATTGGCGGGCGTAGCCCTTGCCATACCGGCGCTCCTGCGCGCAGAAAAGCTTCAGAAGCGCGCCGCCCGCACCGGCTTCGACTGGCCCGACACAACCGGCGTCGTTGCCAAGATCGCGGAAGAACTGGTCGAGGTCGAAGCCGCCATTGCACCACAGGACCAGCAAGAAGAAATTGGCGACTTGCTCTTTGCTGTCGTCAATCTGGCCCGTCACATGAAAATCGATCCTGAAGTCGCCCTGCGCGCTGCAAATGCCAAGTTCGAGCATCGTTTCCGGAAGATGGAGGATATGGCCCGTGATGCTTTCGCCGACCTGACCCTCGATGAAAAAGAATCCCTATGGCAGCGCGCCAAGCGGAAATCTTGAAGATGCCTGACCGATTGGCGATCCTCAGGCGCGATTCCTTTTGAGGAAACGAGCCAGCGCGGAATCCGACAGTCGAACCTCAATAATCATCTCATCTGCTTCCGGGCGGATCGAAAGAACCTCGCCATGCTCGTGCAGCCAAGCAAGCGCAGCGCCGTCGGCGGAAGACACGCGCAGGACATGAACGGCTGCGCCTGCCGTCATCAGGTTACCGATCGTCCGCTGAATCGTATCGATGCCTTCACCGGTCAGGGCGGACAGGATAACAACATCATTCCGCCGCTCCGCAATCTCGCGCGTAGCAGCGACTGTTTCTTGATCGAGGAGATCGAGTTTGTTCCATGCCTCGATAATAAGAGGCAGTCCATCACTCGCCTCCTCTGCACTTTCGCCGGTCAGGCCCAACTCGCGCAGCACATCCATCACGTCTTCGCGCTGCGCTTCGGTATCGGAATGCGCGATGTCGCGCACATGGATGATGAGATCGGCGGACAGCACTTCCTCCAGCGTCGCACGAAAGGCCGCGATCAACTGCGTCGGAAGATCGGACACGAAGCCAACTGTGTCGGACAAGATCGCCTTGTCCAATCCAGGTAGGGCAATCTGCCGCATTGTGGGATCCAGCGTCGCAAACAGCAAATCCTGCGCCATGACGTCCGCGCCGGTGAGCCGGTTAAACAGAGTGGACTTTCCCGCATTGGTATAGCCCACCAGCGCGATCACCGGCCAGGGCGCTCGCTGCCGCCGCGCTCGATGTAAGCCACGCGTACGCGTCACCTGATCCAGTTCACGGCGGATTTTCGCCATGCGATCACGGATCATGCGCCTGTCCGCTTCGATCTGCGTCTCCCCTGGACCGCCAAGGAAGCCGAACCCACCCCTCTGCCGCTCAAGGTGAGTCCAACTCCGGACCAGCCTTCCCGCCTGATAGTCGAGATGAGCAAGTTCGACCTGCAACCGCCCTTCATTGGTCGCTGCACGTTCTCCGAAAATTTCGAGGATCAAGCCGGTGCGATCAATTACCTTAACCGATGTCGCCTTTTCCAGATTGCTCTGCTGCACAGGGCTGAGGGCATTGTCGACGATGATCAATTCAGCCTGCTTTGCCTGTGCAAGCGCGGTGATGCCTTCCACCTGCCCGCTACCGAACAGCGTCGCCGGCTTGCGGTCGCGAACGCGGAAGGCCTGGGCCGCGCAAACGTCGATACCGATCGCCAGCGCAAGCCCTTTGGCTTCTTCAAGCCGCGCATCGCTGTCCCGCCGTTCTGCGCCCTGCGTTTCCGCGCGCACGACAATCGCGCGGGCACCGCAGGTGACTTCATCGGATGAATCGCGATTGAAGGTCGCCATGCGAACCTAAACGCCGCGCAACTGAGTCAGACGGACAGTAATGACCAAAGGATCAATCTTCACCTTCACCGGACAAATCTATCGCATGGAGCGGTTGCACCGTAGAGATGGCATGCTTGTAGACAAGCTGGACCATGCCGTCGCGTTCCAGCAACATGCAAAACAGATCGAACGCCGCGATCTCACCTTGTAACATGACGCCATTCACGAGAAACATCGTAACCGGACTGCCGGATGTCCGAACCGCGTTGAGGAATATCTCCTGCAACAAGCGCTGTTTACCGTTTCCATCACCAGCCTTGCGGATATCCGCCAGATCCATGGGCTGCGCGGGCATGATGGTCGAGATCGCATGCTTGTAGACAAGCTGCGATTGGCCGTCGCGGCGCAACAGCACGGAGAAATTATCGAACCAAGTGATGATGCCCTGCAGCTTGACGCCCTTGACCAGGAACATGGTCACCGGAGTCTTGCTCTTACGCAGGTTGTTCAGGAAAATATCCTGCAGATTGTTCACTTTATCGGCCATGGTCTTCACCGGTCCTTTATTGGCGGGACGTTGCCCGCACGCGCATCCCTGGGCAGGATGTCTTGCCTGCCTCCGCCAACCGGAAGCAAAGAGACGTTACTGCAATTGCGAAGGGTCGTCCACCCAGCATCCCATCAGCTATCCTTGCCTTCGGTGATACCCAACAGCTTGAGCTTGCGATGGAGGGCCGACCGTTCCATTCCAATGAATGTGGCGGTGCGGGAGATGTTTCCAGAAAAGCGCCTGATCTGGATACGCAGATACTCGCGTTCAAAGCTCTCACGCGCTTCCCGCAGCGGAGCGCCCATGATGGCGGACTGACCGATTCCTTCATCCCCGGCATTGCTGGTCAACTCTGCGGGCAGCATATCCAATTCGATGCGGCCAATCCGGTCACCCGGCGCCAGAATCATCGTGCGTTCAATCACATTACGCAACTGACGGACATTCCCCGGCCATTCGTTCGCCTGCAGGGCTGCCATGGCGTCACTGGCGATCTCGGGAGAAGGCACACGGCGATCAGCTGCGAATCGGGCCAGATAATGTTCGACCAAGGGCGGAATGTCGTCGCGCCGCTCGGCCAAGGGCGGAATCGTCAGCGGCACGACATTCAGGCGATAGAACAGATCCTCGCGAAAACGCCGCTCTTCGATTTCAATCGCGAGGTCGCGCGCCGTGGAGGATATGACCCGGACATCCACCTTGACCTGCCTTTGTCCACTGACGCGGGTAAAGCTCTGGTCTGTCAGGACGCGCAGGATCTTGCCCTGCGTCGTAAGCGGCATGTCGGCAATTTCGTCGAGATACAGGGTGCCGCCATGCGCCTGCTCAAGATAACCAGGCCGGACCAGGCCGCTGGCATCTTCCACGCCGAACAATTCTTCCTCGACTCTGTCGGGGTCCATACGGGCCGCAGCCACAATGATGAACGGCGCATCGGCACGCCCGCTCCAGCTATGCAACATACGGGCAGCGACTTCCTTGCCAACGCCTGCGGGACCGGAAATAAGAACCCGGCTACCGGTGCCCGCAACTTTCTTTATCGTAGCGCGGACGGCATTGATAGCTGCCGAGGTTCCGGTCAGCTCGTCGTCCTGACCGAAACGGGCGCGCAAGACCTGATTTTCCCGTCGCAGCCGTTCCGTCTCCGTGGCACGAGAGACCAGATGCAAAAGCCGGTCAGCCTCGAACGGTTTTTCGATGAAATCCGTTGCACCCTTGCGGATCGCGGCAACGGCCGTGTCGATATTGCCATGGCCGGAAATCATGAGAACCGGAATAGTGGCATCACGCCGCTTGATTTCGTCCAGAAGATCAAGGCCATCCATACGCGACCCCTGAAGCCAGACATCAAGCAGGACGAGCGAGGGACGCCGGGAATCCAGCGCCTCGATGGCGGCATCGCTATGCGCGGCCGTCCGGGTCGTAAACCCTTCATCTTCCAGGACGCCCGCGACGAGATCGCGAATATCCTCTTCATCGTCCACTATCAGAATATCAAGCGCCATTGGCCGTCACTTTTCCTTTAGGCAGGGTTATCACCTGCTCTTCTTCCAGTTTTTCCAGCGCCGCGATCGGGAAGTGCAGAGTAACCCGCGCGCCCCCGCCTTCGGCGTCGGCGAAGCGGATTTCGCCCATATGCTCCTCGACAATCTTCTTGACGATGGCGAGGCCCAAACCCGTCCCTTTCGAACGAGTGGTCATATAGGGTTCCAATATCCGGTCACGCTCCGGCGGGAGGCCGATACCATCGTCACGGACTTCCACGACAAGATTCTCGCTCTCCTGCGTCAATGACATGCACACATGTCCGCGCACTTTTCCATCATCAGATGCGGCTTTTGGTTCAATCGCTTCAACAGCATTTTTCACAATGTTCGTCAAAGCTTGCCCTAGCTGGCGACGGTCGCATACCAGTTCTGCATCTTCGACATCCGACATGAACTGGAACCGGATATCGGGATGCGCCACCTCATGCAGGAAGAGGGCGTGGCGGGCTATATCACCTACAGCCTCCCGCCGAAAAACCGGCTTGGGCATGCGCGCGAAGGAGGAAAACTCATCAACGATACGGCGAAGATCTCCAACCTGCCTGACAATCGTTCCGGTGAGACGGGAAAATGTTGCCTTATCGCTGCTGATTTCTTCCGCATAGCGACGCTGCAAACGCTCGGCCGCAAGCTGGATCGGCGTCAGAGGATTCTTGATTTCATGCGCGATACGACGCGCGACGTCCGACCATGCTGCTCGCCGCTGATCAGAAAGCTGCTGCGTGATGTCGTCAAATGTGAGGATGTGGCTGGAAGCATCGGCGGAAACTTTCACCGCCAATGTGCGGATGTCCGTATTGGCGCGCAACTGCACGATCCCGGCATCATCATTGGACGCAATCATCTCCGCCAGTTCCGGCGCCAGTTCGGCCAGGGGACGCCCAACCGGGTCGTCGCCATCCTGCGCCAGGATCGCGGCCGCGGAACTGTTGAGCAGTTGAATTATGCCCTGCCGGTCCACCGAAAGAACGCCAGCGCTCACACCGGAAAGAATGGCTTCGATAAAGGCGCGGCGTTCGTCAAGCTGGCTGTTCGCCGCCACCAGTGCTCCCGTCTGCGCCTCCAGCCTCTGCGTCATTCGATTGAAGGCTGATGCGAGCGTGCCGATTTCATCCCGGCTGGACGGACTTGTAACCCGGGCGGAAAGGTCGCCCGCCGTGATGCGCCGCGCCGCATGGACAAGCTCATTGACTGGCCGCACCATCCAGTCGGCAACGGCCAGTGCAATATATACCGCGATACCTACCAGAAGCAGCGACCCAACAAATAACGCCATATTGAAACGAAGCTGGAGCGCCCGCGATTGCGCGGCAAAAAGATCATAATCCGCCAGAACCTTTTGCGCCCGCTCAACATTGCTGAAGGCGGATGAACCGGAATCCCGCGTGGCATAGAGATAAATACGTCGTCCCGGATAAAGTAGCGTTACGGCTTCGATTTGATTGGGCTTGGCTTCCACAACGACATTCTCGCCCGCCGCGAGCTTTTTCACGACTGTAGAGGACAACATCTCGGCTGCGGGACGGCTATCGGGATCGACCGTGGCGGCGGTGCGGGCAACACCGTCTTTGCCTACCTCAATGATGGCGGAGCGGTTGAGCTTCCGCGTAACAACCTGGTAGATATATCCTTCGGCAAAGCGCGGGCTCGAAACTTCGGACTGGTTGAGGTAATCGCGCAAGTCTCCAGCCATGGTGACCGTTTCATCGCCGACTTCACGCAGGTTCTGTTCATAATATCCGCGCGCCAGGTCCGTGGCGTTCTGAAGCATGCCGCGAGCACTGTCCGAAAACCAGAATTGCACGCCATATTGGAACAGAAGCGAAGCGAAGATCACGACCAGCAGCATGGGGACGCTGGCAACGATGGAGAACATGGCAACCAATCGGACATGCAGTTGTCCGTCGCTGCCTATGGCCGATTGTGCCGCGCGCCGCTTTGCAACCCTTCGCCCCAACAGCACCAACAGTGCGATCGCAGGTACCAGATTGGCGACCAGCAGGAGCGCAACGATGGGTGGTGTGAGCAGCGTATAGGATTGCCCCTGCCCGGAAAGAAGATGATATGTCAGCCCCGCCACGGCAAGGAAAAGCAAAAGCGTAGTAATTTCCACGAGGGAGATAAGGCGACCATTACGCGCAAACCGGCGAAGATATTTCTTCACCGTCGAAGCCCCGGCGGGCATATTTCTCGCGCTGTCCATAGTGGCTTTGTTACAACAATAATGTGCCCGATCAAACACAGGATTCGACTGCCGAGCCGCCGCTTGTCGAACGCTATCCTCAGTTCATCCTATGCGATCAGTCGTTCAAGCGCAGTTGCAACGGGTCCAGACCATAATCCGTCAATTTCTTGCGCAACGTGTTGCGATTTATACCCAGAAGACCCGCTGCACGGAGTTGATTTCCATCCACCCGCGCCAGCGTTTCCTGAAAAAGAATGGGTTCCACCACCGACAGCAGATCATCGTGAAGATTGCGGTTGGGTTCGGACAGCCCGATGCTGAGCTGACGCTTTGCCCATTCTCTCACCGATTGCGCGAGTTGCTCGGTCGGCGCTGTAAAATCGGTGGGCACAGCATCCAGCGGCAGTGCATTCCTCAATATATCCGGGGCGATCACATTTTCCCGGCTCAGTACCGCCAGCCGTTGCATGAGATTCTGCAATTCACGGACATTGCCGGGCCAATGATAGAGCATCAGCAACTGTGCAGCTTCATCGGACAGCGATTTGCGGGGAAGCCCTTCCAGTGCGGCCTGATCCAGAAAATGCCGGGCCAATAGCATGACATCCTCCCTGCGTTCGCGCAAAGGCGGCAACGAGATGGGCACGACATTCAGCCTATAATAGAGATCCTGTCGAAAACGGTTCTCCTCAATCAATTCCGGCAAATCTTTATTGGTCGCCGCGATGATCCGAACATCGACACGCACAGGCTTCGACCCGCCAACCGTCGTGATCTCGCCCGACTGCAACACTCGCAGCAATCGCGTCTGCGCTTCCATCGGCATGTCGCCGATTTCGTCGAGAAACAATGTGCCGCCCTGTGCCTGCTCGAATTTGCCAGCTGTCCGGCTATGGGCTCCTGTAAAGGCTCCTTTTTCATAACCAAACAGTTCCGCTTCTATCAACTCGCGCGGAATAGCGGCCATGTTGATGGCCACAAACGGCTTGGTCCGCCGCTGACCCAGGCTATGTATGGCTTCGGCAACCAATTCCTTGCCCGTTCCAGATTCGCCCAGGACAAGAATACTGAGATCATTGGAAAGCACGCGCGCTATGGTGCGGTAAACCTCCTGCATGGCCGGCGACCGGCCTACAAGCGGCAATCCGTCATGCGGAAGATCGGATTCTCCAGCGTCCGCGCCTCCGTCCTCCTTCATCCGCAGTGCATCGGAAACCGCGCGAGTCAATTCGTTTAGATCGAAAGGCTTGGGCAAATATTCGAACGCGCCTTTTTCCGTCGCCCGGATTGCCGTGTTCAACGTATTTTGTGCAGACAGGATGATGACATGAAGTTCGGGCCAATGGCCAAGGATGCCGGCGACATCCTCCAGCCCATCACCGTCCGGTAACATGACGTCCGTTATCAGCACATCGGGGGCAAAGCTTTCCAGCAATTCTGTCCGCTGGCGAATGGACGAGACGGTCTTTACCTTGTGCCCCTGCCTGCGGAGGGCCTCCCCGACCACGACACAGATTGCCGGATCGTCGTCGACCACCAATACCGATCCCGTTTTCCGCATCATGCCGCTCCCATGGGCAGCAGGATACGGAAGGTGGTTTCGCCAGCCTCCCGATTTCGCGCATATTGGACGATGCCGTTCATGTCGCGCACCAACTTGTCGACCAGAGCAAGGCCAAGCCCCTGCCCGTCTCGCTTTCCCGTGACGAAAGGATTGAAAAGATGATCCAGAATATGATCGGGGACGCCAGGACCATTATCCACCACCAGAATTTCGATGGGAAGCGCCGCGCTCCCCTTCCCCCCCTCCACGACGACCGAAACTCCATGCCGGAACGCCGTTTCCACCCTGATCCAGGGCTGATCCACCTGCTCCAACGCTTCCGCGGCGTTCTTCAGAAGATTAAGCATAACCTGAACCAGCGCGTCGTCGTTCATATTGGCAAAAGGCAATGATGGGTCGTAACGCTTTATAATATCTATGTTTCTTGCAAATCCCGCACGGGATATCTGCGTCGCGCGATCAATGAGTGGGTAGATGTTCCCTGGCCGACATTCCAAGAGGCGATCTGACGTAAAATCCTGCATCCGGTCAATCAGTGCAGCGATGCGATCGACCTCATTGCAGATCAATTGAGTCAGCGCAGAATCCCGACCATCATTGTCGGACTCTATCAATTGCGCTGCCCCCCTGATGCCCGAAAGGGGGTTTTTGATCTCATGTGCAAGGATGGCGGCTGCGCCCATGGCGGAACGTGCTCCGCCGGACGTTGCATGACGACCGATTTTTCGGGCCTGGCTCTGGCTGTGAAGAGAGACGATCCGCCAACCTTCATGATCGACAATGGGAGCGATCATCAGGTCGACCTCCATTTCGGCGGTTCGCCCGGCATGGACCTTCACATCATAGGCCGCGATGGGCTTGTTGCTATGCCATATATCAAAAGGCGCGCCCGTTCCCGCCATACGGACCGTCCTTGCAATATCGCTGCCCACAATCGCCGCCCGCGCCATGTTGAACAAGGTTTCGGCGCGCACATTGGCGTCGGCGATACTGTTATCCGGACGCACCACCAAGGTAGCGACAGGAAGCGCTGTCATCAGTTCGGAAAGGGCCGGACCGTCCTGCTGCGTCCATTGCGGCGGGATAGACGCAGCGGCCATGGTCATGCAGCCTTGCGCGCCTCGCCAGCTAGTTCGGCAGCCATCAGTGGCTCATAAAAGCGAGCGAGCATATCCAGCACCTTATCACCGTCCGGTTCCTGGTTCACTGCGTTGCGGAACTCTGCCGAACCGGGAAGGCCCTTGGTATACCACCCGATGTGCTTGCGGGCCATATTGACCCCCGTCATCCTGTCGTAATGCTTGAGCATTGCAATATAATGCTCTGTAATGATTTGATATTGTTCGCAGATTGATGGATCGGGCCGCCGCTGTCCGGTAGCAAAGAAGTGCATCACCTGCCCGATCAGCCAAGGACGACCATAAGCCCCGCGGCCGATCATGACTCCGTCAGCGCCACTTTGTTCAAGGGCCGTTTCCGCATCCTCTATCGAACAGATGTCGCCATTCACTATGACAGGCAGGGAAACGGCTTCCTTCACCTTGCGTACAAAGGCCCAATCCGCCGAGCCCTTATACATTTGGCATCGAGTGCGTCCATGGACGGTGATCATGCGCGCGCCCAGATCCTCCGCGATGCGGGCCAGCTCCGGGGCATTGAGGCTGGCATGATCCCATCCCATCCGCATCTTGACCGTCACGGGTACGTCGACTGCCTTCACCGTGGCTTCGATCAGCGCCGCCGCCAGTGGCAGATCCCGCATAAGCGCGCTTCCTGCATCGCCATTCACGACTTTCTTCACCGGACATCCCATGTTGATATCGATGATGGCCGCGCCGCGATCTTCATTCAGCTTGGCTGCCTCCGCCATTTCGACCGGCGAGCATCCCGCAAGCTGCATGGATACCGGCTCTTCCACCGGGTGCCATGCCGCCTTTTGCAAGGATTGGCGCGTTTCGCGAATCATCGCCGCCGATGCGATCATTTCCGTTACATTCAGCCCTGATCCATAGCGACGGACAAGCGTGCGGAACGGCATGTCAGTCACGCCCGTCATTGGGGCGAGAACGACAGGCATATCGATCGTTACCGGACCGATCGCGATAGGAGAAAGTCTGCACATGATGATATTGCCTAAAAAACAGGCAAAGCCCCTACCCCAAAATGCCATCCGCGGCAAGCAATGGGGCTAGGCGTCCCTCCCCTGCTCGACTATGCGCGCATCAATGACAAGGGACATGCTAAATAGGGTGGCGCTGCTCGTCGCCGCAGGGCAAGGCAGTCGTGCAGGCGGCGGCGTCCCCAAGCAATTGCGCGCCATAGGAGGCAAAGCCGTTCTGCAGCATGCGTTCGATGCCTTGGCGATGTGCGAGGGAATCAATGCGATATTCGTTGTTGTCGGCCCGGACCAAGAACAGGGAGCGCGCGACCTCCTGAACACGCGTGCGGTTGCCGCATTCATACATGGAGCCAGCAGCCGCAGAGGGTCCGTCCATGCGGGACTGGAGCATATCGCGGCCATTGGCGGCGCAAAGGAGATATTGATCCACGACGCCGCGCGGCCTTTCCTCCCTTCCGTCGTCGCTGGACGATTGATCAAAGCGTTGAAAATGGCGGCGGGCGCCATACCCGTACTGCCCGTTACTGATACACTTGTAATAGATGATGCAGGCGTTGCCGGGCAAAGCGTTGACCGGTCCTCCCTTCGCCATGTGCAGACGCCCCAGGCTTTTCATTTCAACGCCATATTATCGGCCCATCGGGTATGGGACAACATGCGGGAGCCAACCGACGATGCACAGATGCTCAGGGCTTGCGGTCATGACATCATGCTGGTCCAGGGCGATGAAAGGCTATTCAAATTGACCTATCCGGAAGATTTCCAGAAAGCCGATGCATTGCTCGCAAGCGAGCGGAGAACATGCGTCGGCATGGGCTATGACGTGCATCGTCTCTCAAGGGGCGAAGAGTTGTGGCTCGGCGGCGTGAATATCCCCCATGAATCGGGACTGGCCGGACATAGCGACGCTGACGTCGCGCTGCATGCTATCGTGGATGCGATCCTCGGGGCGCTGGCGGAAGGCGATATAGGCAGCCATTTCCCGCCATCCGATTCTCAATGGAAAGACGCTTCTTCCGACCGATTTCTTGCCTATGCGCGCGACCGTGTTGCTGCACGCGGCGGCATGATCGAACATATCGACCTTACGATCATTTGCGAGGCGCCGAAAATCGGCCCTCACAGAGACGCCATGCGTCGACGGATCGCAGAAATTGCCAGCGTCGCTTTTGAACGCATTAGCGTAAAGGCCACCACCACCGAAAGACTGGGGCCTACCGGACGCGGCGAGGGTATTGCCGCGCAGGCTGTTGCAACGCTTTCCCTTCCCGCGCTATTCTGAACGCCATGCCTGATCATATCCTCCCCGCCCCCTTGGTCGAATTGGCCGAGAGAGTCATATTGGCGAACCGGCGCGCGGGTCGAACCGTCGCTGTGGCGGAAAGCTGCACGGGAGGATTAGTATCGGCGGCATTGACTGAAATTGCGGGTTCATCGGACGTCTTTGAAGCAGGATTTATCACCTATTCCAATGAAATGAAGGCCGAACTTCTCAAGGTATCGCATGATGTGCTCGACACCTTTGGGGCGGTTTCCATCGCGACGGCATGGGCAATGGCGCAGGGCGCGCTGAACAAAAGCCATGCCCATGTCGCGGTCGCCATTACAGGCGTGGCCGGGCCTGGCGGCGGGTCGGAACAAAAGCCTGTGGGCACGGTGGTTTTTGCCCGAGCCGAACGGAGCGGCAGTCCGGACAAGGTCGTGGCCGATATGCACCATTTCGAGGATAATGGCCGCGGCGGCGTTCGCCTTCAGGCGGCGCTCTGTGCGCTTGAGCTTCTGCTCCCCGACTCGTCCGATCCATAAAGCGTCGCCGCTCGCGCTTCGAAAGCGCCGATCATTTTGCGTAGTGCCTTGTCGAACATCTGCCCGGCAAGCATTTCGAACAGCCTGTTCTTGAACTCAAATTCGACTTCGAAATCCACCAGCACCCCGCCCTTCCCGTCGTCGCGGAAATTCCACTGGTTGTGGAGATGCTTGAGCGGGCCATCAAGATAGTCTACTCGCACGGCGTCAGGCCGGTGCTTCTCCACGCGGGACGTGAAGCTTTCCTTGATCCCCTTGAACCCGACAATCATGTCCGCGACCATTTCCGTATCACTGTCGGACCGGACGCGTATGGCGCTCACCCAGGGAAGAAATTCGGGGTAAACCGCCACGTTCGCCACCAGATCGAACATCTGCTCGCGCGTATAGGGAAGCGACCGCGTTTCATTATGTCTCGGCATCGCTTACTTGCTCGCCTTTGCCAGTTGCGCCTCCCGCGTGGCTTTCATTTCCGCAAAATCCTTGCCAGCATGATAGCTTGACCGGGTGAGCGGGCTGGACGCAACCTGAAGGAAGCCTTTCGCTCTCGCGATTGCTGCATAGGCGTTGAAGGCCGCCGGCGTCACGAATTCCATGACCTTTGCATGTTTGGGCGTAGGCTGAAGATATTGCCCCATCGTCAGGAAATCGATGTCGGCCGAACGCATGTCGTCCATCACCTGATGGACCTCCAGCCGCTCCTCACCAAGGCCCAACATGATCCCGGATTTGGTGAAGATGGACGGATCGAGCTTCTTTACCGATTCCAGCAACCGCAGCGAAGCATAATAGCGCGCGCCGGGCCGGATGGTCGGATAGAGCCGGGGCACGGTTTCCAAATTGTGATTATAGACATCGGGCCGCGCCGTAACGATCATTTCGACCGCTCGCTCATGCTTGTTGCGGAAATCGGGCGTCAAGATCTCGATCGTCGTATCTGGAGTCGTGCGGCGCAGCGCCTCTATCACCTTCACGAATTGGGAGGCTCCGCCATCGGGCAGGTCATCGCGATCGACCGATGTGATGACGATATGCTCCAATCCCATTTCCGCGCAGGCGTCAGCCAGATTTTGCGGCTCATGGGGATCGACCTTACGGGGCATCCCGGTCTTCACGTTGCAGAAAGCGCAGGCTCGCGTGCATACGTCGCCCAGGATCATGACAGTCGCGTGCTTCTTGGTCCAGCATTCCCCAATGTTGGGACACGCCGCCTCCTCGCAAACCGTCGCCAGCCCTTTGTCGCGCATCAGTTTGCGGGTTTCGTGATAACCGGGACTGGTCGGCGCCTTCACACGAATCCAGTCAGGCTTGCGGACCCGCCCGGAAAGAGCAGACGAGGGATTAGGAGCCATGTCGTTCATCCGCATCAGATAGCGATGCACGCGCGGACTTGCCAGCCCTCAACTTGTTCGGCACAGACCGGATCATGACTGACTTTGCCGACATGCTCGATGGCTATCGCCGCTTTCGCAACACCGGCTGGACACAGCAGCGGGAACGATGGGACGAACTGGCCGAGGGGCAAAGCCCCGGGGTGATGGTCATCGCCTGCTCAGACAGCCGAGTCGATCCCGCCCAGATTTTCGATACTAGCCCAGGCCAGATCTTCGTGGTCCGTAACGTGGCCGCTCTTGTCCCCCCTTTTGAGACGAGCCCTGGTCATCACGGCGTTTCCGCCGCGTTGGAATTTGCGGTGCAGGTGTTGAAAGTCGGTGAAATCGTCGTGATGGGCCATGGCAAATGCGGAGGCTGCAAGGCTGCGCTCAGCCAGGAACTGAAGGATGCGCCGCCCGGTGAAGGCGGCTTCATCGCCAACTGGATCGACATGCTGGACGAAGCGCGAGACAATGTCGTCGCGCGTTTCGGCGAGGATCGCGGTCGTGATGCCCACCGCGCAATGGAGCAGGAAGGCGTGAAGGTCAGCCTTGCGAATCTTCGCACGTTTCCGTGTGTTCGCGCCAAGGAGCGGTCTGGCGAACTGAAGTTGATCGGATCGTTTTTCGCGATTGCCGATGGACAATTGCACCTTCTTGACGAAAGCACGGGCGAATTCCGCCCCGCCCCGCTGGACATGGGCTGATGTCATCGGAAGTGCGCGCTGGCAATGTGGCGTTGTTGATCGACGCGGACAATGTTTCCGCCGCTTATTTCGACCCGGTGCTGACTGTCCTGGCAGAGCTTGGGACGGTCAATATCCGCCGAGCCTATGGTAATTGGAGCAAGCCAGCGTTGAAAGGGTGGGCATCCCAGGCTGTAGCCCAGGCCATCGAAACACAGCAGCAATTCGACCTGACCAAGGGCAAGAATGCGACCGACATGAAGATGACGATCGATGCCATGGACCTGATGGCAAGCGGTCGGGTCACTGGTTTCGGCCTGATGTCCAGCGATAGCGATTTCACACCGCTCGTCACGCGCATCCGGCAGGAGGGCATTCCCGTCTACGGCTTTGGTTCAGAAAAGACGACGCAAGCGTTTCGAAGTGCCTGCACACGCTTCATAGACGTCGAGGCTCTGGGCAGCAGCCGCGATGTCGCCATGTCTTCGGTTCCGTTCTCGGAAGAAGATACCCCCATTGCTGACAAAGGGCTGGAGGAGCATTCCGCGGTTTCCGAAGATGTGTTGAAATTGCTTATCGACGCCTATGGCGCGGTCAAACGGGATGAGCAGGGATTCGCCCGATTGAGCGAAGTGGGGCAGCTCGCGGGAAACCGGTCCAGCTTCGATGTTCGCAACTATGGTTTCAAGCGCCTGACGGATCTGGTGAAGTCCGTGAGCAATTTCAGGGTTGAAACGCGCGACGGCCAGACATGGATCAAGCGGGTCCGATGACGGTTATCGCTCGCCATCTCATCATTCATGGTCGGGTGCAGGGCGTATTTTATCGCAATTGGATGGTAGCCGCAGCCCACGACCTTGGGATTGCCGGTTGGGTCCGCAATCGGATGAATGGCACAGTTGAAGCCTTTGTGGAAGGCTCGCCCGAGGCAGTAGAGCAAATGCTCCAACTAGCGCATCAGGGCCCTGCTGCGGCAAAAGTCGATCGCATCGTGGTGCAGGACGTCAGAGAAGAGGGCCTTCCCAATTTTCAGAAGCGGCCCACGACATAGCAACTGCCATAAACGCCCGATAGAAAAGGGGTGTTGGCGGCTTTGTCCTGTGTCGGTCGGGGAGCAGGCGATGACCGAGCAGCTTCAATGTCGTCCGGCACAGGCACCTGTCGGACCACTATTATTAACCGTCTTTCGAGACGGTTTTACGAACCTCCAACCGCAAAGGGCCAGCCCCGATCAAGCTGGCCCCCAAAATTTACGCCAGAAAGGAACCCCTGAAGCATTTTCTTTCGTGGGGTGATGGCGCTTGCAGCCTAAGCAATTCGGGCGCCGCCTTCCCTCAACGCGTCAGCTTCTTGTAGGCCAGACGCGTCGGACGGTCAGCCGCATCGCCAAGGCGACGGCGCTTATCTTCCTCATACATCTCGAAATTGCCTTCGAACCATTCGACATGGCTGTCGCCTTCAAAGGCCAGGATATGCGTCGCGAGACGATCAAGGAAAAAGCGATCGTGACTGATGACCACGGCGCATCCCGCGAAATTCTCCAGAGCATCTTCCAGTGCACGCAGGGTTTCGACGTCAAGGTCATTGGTCGGTTCGTCGAGCAGCAGGACGTTGCCCCCCTCCTTCAACATCTTGGCCATGTGGACACGATTTCGCTCACCGCCGGAGAGCTGCCCGACCTTCTTCTGCTGGTCCGATCCTTTGAAGTTGAACGCCCCGACATAGGCCCGCGTCTGGATTTCATGTTTGCCGATGGTCATCAGGTCATGACCGCCGGATATTTCTTCCCAGACATTATGATTCGGATTCAAAGCATCGCGACTCTGGTCGACATAGCCGAGCTTCACGGTTGGCCCAACGTCGAGGGAACCAGAATCGGGCTGTTCCTGCCCTGTGATCAGGCGAAACAGCGTGGACTTGCCCGCGCCGTTCGGTCCGATGACGCCAACGATGCCGCCCGGCGGCAGAATGAAGTCCAAATTTTCAAACAACAATTTATCGCCATAGGATTTGGTCAGCCCTTTGGCCTCGATCACCTTGCCGCCTAGTCGTTCGGGCGTCTGAATGACGATCTGAGCCTTGCCGGGGGCCCGCTCATTCTGTTTTTCCACCAGTTCGTCGAAAGCGCGGATACGGGCCTTTGATTTGGTCTGTCGCGCCTTGGGCGATTGTCGAATCCATTCCAGTTCTTCCTTGATGGCCTTTTGCCGGCCGGCTTCCTCGCGGTCTTCCTGCTCCATCCGTTTGGCCTTGGCTTCCAGCCAGTTGGAATAATTGCCTTCGAAAGGAATTCCACGACCACGATCCAGTTCCAGCACCCAACCGACCACATTATCGAGAAAATAACGGTCGTGGGTAACCAGGATAACGTTGCCGGTATAGTTTATGAGGTGCTGCTCCAGCCATTGCACGCTTTCGGCATCGAGATGGTTGGTGGGTTCGTCGAGCAGCAGAATGTCTGGCTTTTCCAGCAGCAGGCGACAAAGCGCAATACGGCGCTTCTCACCGCCGGAGAGATTTTCGACCGCCCAGTCGCCGGGCGGGCAACGAAGTGCCTCCATGGCGATTTCAAGCTGATTATCCAGCGTCCAGCCATCGACCGCGTCGATCTTTTCCTGAAGCTCACCCATCTCGGTCATAAGAGCGTCGAAATCGGCATCCTCCGGAGGATCGCCCATAATCATGCTGATTTCATTGAAGCGATCGATCATGTCGGCCACGCCGCGGACGCCGTCCTTGACGTTTTCAATGACGTTCTTGCTGTTGTCGAGCTGGGGTTCCTGAGCCAGATAACCCACATTGATGCCTTCAGCGGCCCAGGCTTCCCCCTGAAAATCAGTATCCATACCGGCCATCACCTTCATCAAGGTGGATTTGCCCGCGCCGTTCACACCGATAATCGCGATCTTCGTACCGGGGAGAAACTGCAGGTGGATGTTATTGAACACCGGCTTGTTCGCGCCGGGGAAGGTTTTGGTAAGGCCCTTCATGACGAAGCTGTACTGGACGGCCATCAGGTCAATCTCTTTCAATGTGCTACGCTGGGATATTTCTGCACGCGGTTAGCGAACACGGCGGCTATTGGCAAATGCGCTCCTCTTGCAGCATGAAGAAAGTGCGGATTGCCGGTTCGATCCACCCAAGCGCACAGCCTTTGGGTTCCCTGAATTTCCGAGTGTTCGGCATAGGCAATTTCCTTCCGCAAAACTTATAAAAGATGAGAATTATGTGAACTTTTATAGTAGACAACGCTCCGTCGCGTGATTCAGCCGTTTCACCGACGCAGAAAAGCATTGATTTGTGCAGCGCACACGTTAATGCGGGTCGCTCGCGTAGGGCCACTCTGTAACGTGCCTGACGCGGCATATTGCTATGGGAGCCGTACACAATGAAGAAGATCGCTGTTGTTTTCGCTTCGGCCGGCCTGATGGCCCTCGCCGCTTGCGGTGAAAAGCCGGCCAACGAGACCGCGAACGCTTCGAACGCCGTTGTCGAAAACGTTGTGGAGAACGCGGTGAACGCTGCCGACAACGCCGCGAATGCTGCCGACAACGCTGCGAACGCCGCAAACAACGCTGCGAACGCGATGTAATTTTCGCTTTGGCGAAAACAGAAAGGGCGGCCCGCGAATGCGGTCCGCCCTTTTTTATTTTCTAGCCAACGAGCTTCACGGCCCCAATGCTGTCACATCTCAGCGATAAAGTGCGATTGACGGGATATGGACTTGGAAGCTAAGGCGCTCCACATCGGGGAGTAGCGCAGTCTGGTAGCGCATCTGCTTTGGGAGCAGAGGGTCGCAGGTTCGAATCCTGTCTCCCCGACCATTTCCAGAAAAAGAAGTTAAGGGCCCGAACATCAAACGGCGACCACGATGCGTGGAGCGAAGATGGATCTTCCTTCCCGTCGACGTTTGAAGCTTTCACTGTGCGATAAAAGGAGGTTGGTGGGCCCGGCAGGACTCGAACCCGCAACCTAGCCGTTATGAGCGGCCAGCTCTAACCATTGAGCTACAGGCCCCACCTGATGCGGGCGATAAGGGGCATCAGGCCGCTTTGCAAGCCCGTCCATTTGGCAAAATGCTCTGCACGAACTCGTCCAGATTTGCCGGGTTAACGCCACGTCGCGCCAGATGATTGAGGATAATGTCCCACCATCTGTAGAAGCCGTTCATATCCTCCGCATTCCGGACATAAGGCGTGTGACCTGGCTCCAGTGTCGGCGAGTGAAAGCTGAAATTCAAAACCGGCACAGCTTCGTCGATCAAGGCGTCGATCGCCATAATCGCTGCAGCGACAGGTACGCCTTCCGGTGTCAACGGAACCCGGCTCAACAATCCTCCGCGCGCCAATGCTCCGGCAAACAGGCCGACGGTCTGCGATGCTCTATAGAGGCCCTCCCCTCCCCGCTTCAGCAATCCAACAAAAGCTGTCGACAGCGGCAGCTCGATCAATGTCCGGTCAGGCCCAGCCCAATAGGGTTGCAGCGGGAAGCCACGAAAATCGGGACCATATTGAGCGCTGTAATCGAAGCGGCTCCGCACGGAACTGTCGACGATAAACCCTGCATCTTCCAGCAGTCGAGCGCTGTTGGGGCCCACGCCGTAACGCCCTGCCCGATAAGCGACTGGCCTTTGCCCGAAGCGCTCCGCAATCCTTTGGCATAAGGCTTCCAGCTTCGCCTGCTCCACTGCCTTCGGCAAGTACCCGGCATAGCTGTTCGCCGCCGTCACTTCTTCCACATGCGGCGGATTAACCCAGGGGTGCAGATGAGCGCCAATATCTGCCATTCGGTCGCTCACCCATTGGCCCATCATCCCGGCCGCGTGATCACTGTCGATCACTGGATAATCCGTAACATAGATGGGTCTGATGCCGGCCGCCGCGAAATAGGCCTGTCCGCGTGCCATGCCGCTCAATGCCGAAACACTGTGGCCGGTTCGAGTGAAGGGCGCCGTCCAGTCGAATTCCTCTTCTGTATCGACGAACAGCATGAAGCGTGTGCCGAAATCCGGATCGAGCGAAATCAAATCTTCCGGCCGGGGCGGAAGCAGCAGATTGCCGTCATTGGAAGCCATGGTCATGCCAGCTTATCTATCGTATAATGGTTGCGATAGAGTTTCCTGAACCTAGGCCTGCCCCAGTTGATCTTCCGGCCGGGCCAGCGCGGGCACGGACAGGAGCAGCCGCTCCTCTTCGATTTCCAGCGTGGCGCCACAACCTGTCGCAAGGCTGCGAATCAACCGGAGCGAAAAGCCAAGGCCAAGCAACGGACCATCCGCCCAATCCCCCTCCGCCGTATAGCCGGGGTCCAGCAACTCCTTCTCTTCCATCCCTTTAAGCGAGGATGGTCGATCAAAGGCGAGCATCACCTGCCCTGCCGCGCCGTCCGGCTTAAACCAACAGGCGCCTGTCACATTCTCTCCGGGTGGGGTGACGGAAATCAACGTCCGCAGCAGATGCTGCACCATCCTTTCTCCCTGAGCCGGATCAATCCGCACCGAGGGAAGATCAGGGGACAGTTGAATGTCGACGCGAGAATCCGTCCCATGGGATTGATCGCAAAAGCGCCCCACCACCTGCGAGATTAAAAGCGCGGGATCAATGACATGCGGCGTGTTCGCCCCGTCATTTCGGTGCGTTCTTGCAGCCAGATCCAATTCATCGAATGCAGTGAGCAAATGCCGCGCGTCGACGGCAATCTTGCCAGCCATATCGCGATAATTCGGTCCTGCGGCGCCGAAGAGTTCTTGTTCGATGATTTCTGCAAATCCCAGGATCGCGTTGAGCGGCGTCCTCAACTCATGAACCAACTGACGCAGGGAATCTGCCGGAAATCCGGCGACCGAAGCCAATGCCGTGTCAGATGGGATCGCGACCTCATGAATATAGGGACGGCGTGCCTGACCCCGATACCCTTGGAATCGGCCCGATCTGGGATCGAAGAAGGGCGTTGCCGACAGTCGCCATTCACCGGCCAGAGTTCCTCCGACAATCTGGTATCGGCCATGACGAAAACCGCTACGCCGCGCAAAAGCGCCCGCTACATGCCCATCGGGGCCACTCCCGCCGTCCAACGCTGCCTCATTCAGGGAAAGGCCGATAAGCGCAGTACGCGGCCTTTGATCGACCCAGATGATCGTACCGTTGGCATCGGTTTCAAAGGCGAACGACCGTGTCGCTGTTTCGGGATCCGAAGTCTCCGAAGGAACGGATTGCCGTTTCGTCCTCGTGAAACGCTGGATTCGATCCACCAGATTGCGAATCTGACTTTTCCCGTCGGGGCGAATTACGTCCGTGTCGGGCGCGTCCACCCCGGCTGCGCGGATCGCCATTTCCGGTGTCAGCAACATGGCCTGAGCCGGAAAGGCATCATCACGCTCAGTCGTAAGCACCAGATCGGCCGCGCCAAAGAATTCCAGCGCGCGTCGGGTTTCGGGGCCAATGTCACGCCGTCCACGAAGAACACCGCGCGCCGTAGGGGTCAGGCGAGGTAGCAAGGAAGCCCAGCCATCATCGGCCAGCCGGGCGCGAGCCATGGCTGCGGCGGCAATAGAAGGCCGGTCATTGGAGAAAAACTCCACCAATGTCGGAGAGGACAACCGGGATCCCAATTCCACGACCGTCGCAATCCTTTGGGCCTCGGTCAATTGGAAGCGCAGATTCGTCAAACGCCCCAGCAGGGCTTCCCGGTCATCCGCAGGCATGGGGCGTTCGCTTCTATCATGCTGAGCGAGCAGGTCCACGCACTGGCGCCAGAGGGTTACCGCCCCCGGGCCGGTTCTGCTTTCAGCGGAGAGCACCGTTTGCATGAGATCGTTGAAACGCACCCCGAACCCTTTGTTGTGCGACCGCCGCCGAAATGCGCGGCCCAATATTTCGTTTATGGATAGGCTCTCGCAGCGCCAAACGAAAGGGGGCTCAGGGCCTTATCGCATCATCGTAGCATTGTGGGACAATTGCATTGTCCTGAAACATTATTATGATAGCACGCAACAACCATGTAAGGAAATAATCAGGATAATGGCGAGCCCGAATATCGACGACATCGATCTGCAAATTCTGGGGGAGTTGCAGAATGATGGCAGGATGACCAATGTGGAACTCGCCCGGAAAGTGGGATTAACGGCGCCCCCGTGCCTGCGTCGTGTTCGCGCGCTGGAGGAAGCCGGGGCCATTACATCTTATCATGCTGTGGTCGACCCGGCGATGCTGGGCTATATGATTACGGTATTCGCCATGGTGAGCCTTCGCAGCCAGGCAGAGGCCGATCTGAAAGCTTTTGAGGACCATATCGCGACCCTGCCCGAAGTGCGTGAATGTCATATGCTGAATGGTGAAATAGACTTTATTTTGAAGGTCGTGGCGAAGGATCTTCAGAGTTTTCAGCAGTTCCTTACATCAAAGCTGACTCCTGCGCCGAATGTGGTGAGCGTGAAAACCTCGCTCACCATTCGAACCGCCAAGAATCGGCCGGGCGTTCCCCTGCGCGTCTAAGGAAGAAATTCAGCTACTGGTTTGAGAAACAGACGGCGCACGCTGCGCCGTCTTCTGGCTTTGCTCTTCGATCCAGATCGACCAGAAACCCGCCACATTGCTCCAGTTGCCCTTCACATTCGCAAGGACTGTTTTCGCACCGGCAAGATCACCTGACCGGGCCAGCGAAATACCCAGCCGCGCATTGGCCTGATCGTCATTAATTCCACCCTTCGTCAGGGCCAGGCGATATAATTCGGCAGCTTTGGGATATTGGGCCAGCGAGAAATAAGTATCTGCCGCGATAAGAGCCGGCTCACCACTGCTTGCCGATGCCGCTTTCTTCGTAACGGCAGGCAGCGCAGCCATTTCTTTCGTCGCCTTGGGCGTCGCAGCCTTCAGCAACTGCGAGGTGACGTTCTGGGATGATGTCAGCTTACCCGTCGAACGCCCCGCCTCGATGATCGCTTTGGTTTCGGCGGGATAACCGGCCTTTTCGGCCAGCTGGGCATAGGATTGATAATCACGCTCGCTTGCCATGGCACCGCTGGCCGCTTGCAAACGATATAAATCCAGCTGAATCTGAGGATCAAGCGCTGCAGCGGGCAGGTAATTGCTCAATGCCGAGCGCCAGTCCCGCGTGGTGCGATAGAGGCTCAGCCTTTCCCGATAGAGCGCGCCTAGGTCCGCCCAGTTTCCTGCCTGATAGGTCAGCGAGATAGCGCGATCAAACCATGCCGCGGGGATCTTTTCTCCTGCCGCCCGCTTGCGCGCCATCGCTTCCTGCACAAAGGGCCATGCTTCTTTCGGCTTGTTCTTGCGTAGATAGATGTCCGCCCGCAAAAGGCTGGCGTCGATATTGTCATAGCCAAGGGTTCGCGCATAATCGAGTTGCGCGAAGGCGTCATCATAATTGCCGACGACATAAGACAGGTAGCCAGCCACATAACGCAACCGGGGAGCGTCCGTCTTGGGAACGGAGCCGGTCTTGAACATATCTGTCAACGCAAGCCGCTCGGCCTGAATATTCTGCCGCTGGACAGCCAGCTCAAACCGCAGGCCTGCTGCAGCATAGGCTTCGAAATCCGTGGCAGGATTCAATGCTGAGATGCGCGCGCTGGCCGTGGACACATCCCCCGCCCGCAGCGCAGCTTGAGCCGCTTGCACATTCGTGCGGAAGTCGTCCGACATCTGAATGACCGGACCATTGTCCTTCTTTTTGGCGGCGGAAGGTGATGCAAGCATGACCACGCTCATTGCGGCAGCCAACATATATCCCAATTTCATATTTCTACGCATGGCCGATCCGGCCCCCCCCAAAACAGTCAGCATCGCAATCGGCGAGGGTTGAACCATCAACCCTCGCCGTCGATATTTCAAGCGCCTTTGCTGGTCAGATACGACAGCCACAGCCCAGCGATGGATTTGCGAGCGCCGCCCTGCACCAATTGGAATGCCGCCTTGGCGGAAGCCGTATCGCCTGCCAGCGTCTTGGCAATGCCAAGCCTTGTATTCACTTCGTCCGCGTCCACGCCGCCCTTTTGTTTGGCGAGTTCGAACATGGCCGCGGCCTTGGCATAATCACCATAGCCCAGATAGGCGTCGGCGGTCGCTGCCGCAATTTTGCCGTTGGCAGCTTTGCGTGCATCCGCTTCGGCCGCACCTAGCGAGCTTTTATCCCCCGCAATCTTTGCAACGGCCGATTGATAAAGATCGCCGCCCTGCGATGCGTTCAGCACACCCTTGGCGCGGCCAGCATCGATCGACGACTTCACTTCGCCATAAATGCCGGTCTTCGAAGCCATTTCCGCATATTCGGTGAAGTCGCCCGCGACAACCAGGCCGCCAGAGGCAGCCATCAGGCGCAGCACATCGAGATTTTCGCGGTTGGTGATGTTGGGGTTGGCTTGCTGGAACAGACGGACCAGCGTGCGGAGATTCTCGCCATTAGGTGCAGCTTCATAAGCCTGTCGGGCCCAATCCGTGACTTCCGGCAGTTTTGCGGCCGCGGCGCGGCTTACGCCGATCTGATACCATTGGGCCGGTGCGGGTTGTCCGCTTGCCTTGCTGGCATCAATTGCAGCCTTGAGTGCCGCCAGCCCCTGCTGGTTAAGCCCTCGGGCTGGCTCGACCGACGGACTGGCGGTGCCTGCCTTGCCGAAATAGGCTTGCGCCAGCGTCACGTTGACCGCCTCGGGCTTGTAGCCTGCCTGAACAGCCGCCTGCCCACGCTGGATCGCCAGGTCATAGTTCTTCGCGGCCAACGCCTGTTCGGCCGCTATGGCGTTGAACTGGCCGGCCTGATCCGTCGGCGTGAGGCCACTGTCGAGCATCTGCGTCAGGGCTTCGCTCTGCAGCGCGGCGTCCTTGGCAGCGATAGACGTATTCAGCTTGATCGCGCCGATCTGATATTTGTCGTCGTTTGACTTGGCCTTGCCGTCCGCATCGACCAGCGCAGCCTTCGCCGCTGCGAAATCCTGCTTGCCTGCGGCTTCCTGCGCGGTCTGAAGCGCCTTGATCACGTCAGGCGATACATTGAGCTTAGGAGCGCTCGCCTTCTTGTCCTTGGCCAAGGCAGGGGCCGAAACGGCGCCGCCAGTCAACGCCAGTGCGAGCGCAAGCGCCACCGGGGTTACAAAACGCATGATCCTCATCTCCTTTTCGCCTGAAGGGGGCCAGGCGACCTTCCATGTTGTGCGCCGCATTAGGGGGCGACGCGTGAACGGCCATTGAACAAGCCTATAACCACGGATTTTGCAACTGTCATGCGCCGGGCTTCGTTCCATATTTCCGTAACCGCGAAAAATCACACGCCGGGCGGAACGTGTATGAAGCTGCCCAAGGGGTGACAGATTTGTTTCGCTCGGCTAGTGCGGATACGACCATAACCATCCGCAAAAAAGAGAGTCGCCTTGACCGACGAGACCGCCCTCGCCGACCCCTCCGATATCAGCCCCATCAGTATCGTCGAGGAGATGAAGTCGAGCTATCTCGACTATGCCATGTCGGTCATTGTGGCGCGCGCGCTGCCGGATGTGCGCGACGGCCTGAAACCCGTGCATCGCCGTATCCTTTTCTCGGCGCATGAAAGCGGCTTTTACCATAACAAGCCTTATCGAAAGTCGGCCCGCATCGTCGGTGACGTGATCGGTAAATATCACCCGCACGGCGACAGCGCGATCTATGACGCATTGGCGCGCATGACGCAGGACTGGTCGATGCGCGTTCCCCTGATCGACGGTCAGGGGAACTTCGGTTCGATGGACCCCGACCCGCCGGCCGCCATGCGTTACACCGAAGCGCGCCTCGCCAAGGTGACGACCGCGCTGTTGGATGATCTCGACAAGGACACCGTCGATTTTCAGCCGAACTATGACGCGTCGGAAAGCGAGCCGCAGGTCCTTCCCGCGCGCTTTCCCAACCTGCTGGTCAACGGCGCGGGCGGCATCGCGGTCGGCATGGCGACCAACATCCCGCCACATAATCTGGGCGAAGTGATCCGTGCCTGCCTCGCCTATATCGACAATCCTGGCGTCACGGTGGACGAACTGATCCAGATCGTCCCGGGTCCCGATTTCCCGACAGCGCCGCTCATCCTGGGCCAGTCGGGCGCGCGCAGCGCTTATCATACCGGGCGCGGTTCCATCATGATGCGCTCGCGTCATGAGATCGAAGAAGGGCGTGGAGATCGCCGCTCCATTGTTCTCACCGCCATTCCCTATCAGGTCGGCAAGAACGGCCTCGTCGAAAAGATCGCCGAAGCCGCCAAGGACAAGCGGATCGAGGGGATTAGCGACATCCGCGACGAATCGAACCGCGAAGGCGTGCGGATCGTCATGGACCTGAAGCGCGACGCCACGCCCGAAGTCGTGCTCAACCAGCTTTGGCGCAACACACCCGCCCAGTCGAGCTTCCCGGCCAATATGCTCGCCATTCGCGGCGGTCGCCCAGAAGTCCTAAACCTGCGCGACATCATCGAAGCCTTCGTCCGCTTCCGGGAAGAGGTCATCACCCGCCGCACCAAGTACGAACTCAACAAGGCCCGCGACCGCGCGCATATCTTGTTGGGCCTGGTCATCGCGGTAACGAATCTCGACGAGGTGGTCCGTATCATTCGCGGTTCGGCCAGTCCGGCCGAAGCACGCGAATCTCTCCTTTCACGCGAATGGCCGGTGGAGCAAATCGCGCCCTATCTACGCCTTGTCGAAGCCATCGAAACCGAAGCGACAGGCGATACATATCGCCTGTCCGACATACAGGTGCGCGCCATCCTCGACCTGCGCTTGCATCGGCTGACGGCACTGGGCCGCGATGAGATCGGCAGCGAACTGGCGGAACTGGCCGCCGCGATCACCGAATATCTGGCGATCCTTGGCGACCGTGTGAAACTCTATGCCGTCATGCGTGAAGAATTTGAGGTGATCGAACGCGATTTCGCTACGCCGCGCATCTCTGAAATCACCGCAGCCGCAGACGGGATCGAGGACGAAGACCTTATCGAACGTGAGGATATGGTCGTCACCGTGACCATGCAGGGCTATATCAAGCGCACCCCGCTCGAGAGCTTCCGAGCGCAAGCGCGCGGAGGCAAGGGCCGATCCGGAATGGCGACCAAGGATGAGGACGCCATCACCGAATTGTTCGTGACTTCCACGCACACGCCGGTCCTGTTCTTCTCCACCATCGGCAAGGTCTATCGCTTGAAAGTCTGGCGCCTTCCCGAAGGCGGTCCCGCGACCCGTGGCCGCCCGATGGTGAACCTGCTTCCACTTTCGCCAGGCGAAACCATTTCCACCGTCCTTCCCTTGCCGGAGGATGAAGCGGAATGGGCCAATCTCCACGTCATGTTCGCAACAGCCAAGGGATCGGTCCGACGCAACAGCATGGATGCCTTCACCAATATCCCGTCGAACGGCAAGATCGCCATGAAGTTCGAGGGCGAGGATATGGACGACCGCCTGATCGGCGTCGCTCTGCTGGAGGAAAGCGATGACGTGCTGTTGGCGACTCGCCAGGGCAAGGCGATCCGTTTCCCCGGCGACGATGTGCGTGAATTCCAGAGTCGGAATTCGACCGGCGTCCGTGGCATCCGCCTCGGCAAAGGAGACGAGGTCATGTCGCTCTCCATTCTCCATCGCGCCGGGATTACCGATCAGGAGGAGCGCGACGATTATCTCCGCTTTGCGCCGTGGAAGGCCGAGAAGGAAGGCGCGCCGCAAATGAGCGCCGAACGCTATGAGGCATTGCAGGCGCGCGAGCAGTTCATCCTGACGGTATGCGCCAATGGCTATGGCAAGCTGTCATCGGCCTATGAATATCGCCGCACGGGCCGGGGTGGTCAGGGCATCACCAATATCGACAATATCGGGCGCAATGGTCCGGTCGTTGCCAGCTTCCCGGCGACGCGGCAGGATCAACTCATGCTCGTCACGGACCAGGCCAAGCTGATCCGTATGGGCCTCGACAGTCTGCGCGTCATCGGCCGCAATTCGGCGGGGGTGCGCCTCTTCAACGTGGCGGATGACGAGCATGTCGTCAGCGCGGCCCGCATTGAGGAAAGCGATGAGGACGACGTCGTCGTCAGCGGCGACGAAGCGCAGGAAGCCACCGAAGCGTGACGGAGCTTTTCGCTTACAAGATACTGACACGTCCGCAATTCGATCAACTCAAGGCCGACGGCGTTTTCCACGGCGCGCCGGTCGACCTTGAGGATGGCTATATCCACCTCTCCACTCGCGAGCAGGCAGCTGAAACCGCGGCCAGACATTTCGCGGGGCAGGACAATCTTGTGATGGTCATGGTCGACCTCGCCCCTTTTAGCGATGCTCTGAAATGGGAGCCCTCGCGCGGCGGCAAACTATTTCCGCATCTCTATGCGCCACTCCCGATGAAGGCGGTCGCGGGCAAGGTCACGCTGCGCCTTGACGATCAGGGCAGGCATCTATTCCCGGCGGGCTTTTAAACCGATCTCGTGTGGATTTTCTCTATTCGCACGACCTTGCCTTGCTTCACCCAATAATCATAGCCGCCCCAGCGAATCCGGCGGGACAGCGCGCCAACGACCTGAATCGTCAGATGCGTCCATGTCACGATAAAGGGCGCAACGGCATCCCAGATCAGCGACCGCCGCGCTTTTCGCGTCTGATCCGGCTCGATCACGCTGGCGATGATTCGCATGCGGATCATCGCACGGCACCAAGCCGCGCCATAACCGACGCCCATTGCGCTCCAGCCGCCCCAGCCCAACACCCACAGCCACCCCAACGACTGAACGGACACGACCAATGCGGCGATCCACCACATGCCCGGGCTGCTGGTGATGACATGTCGATATTGGCGTATCGCGAAGCTTAGCGCCGTCCGCCCGCTTCCTTCCAAGGGACTCGCCACCAGTAGATCACGCACCGGGCGAAGCCGCAATTTTTCATGCCAGCCCGCCAGTCCGATAGTCATGTCGTCGGATAATCTTCCTGCCAATACACGGTCCAGTTCCAGTTGCTCCGCCATGGGCCGGGTCATCGCCATCGCTCCACCCCAGGGCATGGTGGAACTGGCCGCACGGGGCAAAGTCGCCAATTGCATCTCCACCGCGCCGACGAGCGTCAGCAGCGGTCTAGCGTCCGGCAAAAGCAGGCGATAGCCGGTCACGATATCCGCCTTGTCCCGCACCAAGGGAAAGAGCAGCCGTCCGATCAGCCGCGCGGGCGGCTCAATATCCGCATCAATGAAAACCAGATAGCGGTCGTCCGGTTTCAACACCCTGAGCGCGGCCCGGAGCTTGTGCACCTTCTGCCCTTCATCGTGCGCGACGCCAGCGCGCACGATCTGCACGTCACGAAAATCCAGCTCCTCCGCCGCTGGACATGCTCCCGAAGTCGCCACGATCAGCCGAAAGGGCACGTTCTGTGCCGCCAGCCGCTTCATCAGGTCCGGCCCGCCATCCCAATCATCCTTGACGCAGAGCAGCACTGCCACGCCATCAGGCGCCTCCTCCTGCCGATCCGCAGGCACATGCCGCAGATAGTGCGCGACGCCCAGCACCGTCGCCCCCTGCAACACCAACCACAGCCCCAAGGCCCAACTCATAGCGTTTCCCGCCCTTTACCGCCTCAACCGCTGCTGTATGAGGAAAGGGCGATGCTCTCAAACCCCTTTCTCTTCACGCTACTGCGTTTGCTACCCGCCGCGATGGCCTCATGGATCGGCGGATGGCTGTCGGCCAATGTCGCGCGCAGAAGCATGAAGCTGCGCGACCAGCGCGCCCGAACGAACCTCGCCCTGCTGCGCCCCGACCTCAATGACGCGGAAAGGGAGGATATCCTTACCCGCCGCTGGTTCAACCTTGGCCGCACCATGGCCGAACTCACCAATGTCGACCGGCTGGTCAACCCCCGCCGGGTCGCCATCCAGGATGAAGCCGCCTATCGGGAAACGCTGGATTCCCCGCGCCCGATGATCTTCCTGACAGTCCATGTCGGCAATTGGGATCTGCTGGCCGCGCATCTCAAAGCATCCTGCGACCGCGCGCCGCTGGGTGTCTACGACCCGCCCGCCGATCCGGTGCAGGCGAAAATGCTTCAGCGCGCGCGGCGGAGTTATATGGGGGAAGCCATCACCGGCGGCGGGGCGGCCCGCGCCATCGTGCGGCACCTGTCGGACAGCGACCGCGCCATGCTTTATATCCTAATCGACGAGCGTCGTGACATGCAGGTGGCATTTCCGCGTTTTGGCCGCGACATCGGGGCGAGCGGCAATCTCTCCATCGCCCTGCGCCTTGCCCGACGTAGCAACGCGCGCTTCCTGCCCTTCTATCTCGCAAGGGAAAAGGGCGCGCATTTCCACCTGCGCTGGCACCCTCCCCTCGATCCTGCCGAACTGGACGACGCAGATCTTCTCGATCGCATAGATAATTTCCTCGGACAGGCCTGCATTGATCATACTGATCAATGGCTCGCCTTGCACGACATGGACCTGACCCGGCCGATCGCGGCGGCCATGTGACTTGCGTGCCTATCAGGTCTAAAGCCCCTCCCATGTCCCGACTCGCGATCAAGATTTGCGGCCTTTCGACACCTGAAACGGTGGGTGCGGCGGTGCGAGCAGGAGCCACCCATCTGGGCCTCGTCCACTTTCCCAAAAGCCCCCGCCATGTGGAAGCGGACCAGATTCGCGCGCTGACAGCCGCCGTGCCGCCACATGTCGGCAAGGTAGCCGTCATCGTCGATCCGACTGATGACATTATCGCTTCCCTTGCCGCGACAGGCGCGCTCACGGCACTGCAACTCCATGGCAAGGAAACGCCGGAGCGCGCCGCCAACATCCGCGCGCGCTTTGGCCTGCCCGTCTGGAAAGCCATTTCGGTCAAAGCGCAGGCCGACATCGCCGCTGCCACAGCCTATGCGGGCGCTGTTGACCTCCTCCTGTTCGACGCCAAGACGCCCGATAGCGCCGCTCTCCCCGGTGGCATGGGACTGCGCTTTGACTGGACGCTGCTCCGCGGAGCCTCCATCGCAACGCCATGGGGCCTGTCAGGCGGACTTTCCGTCGACAATGTGGCGCAAGCTATCGCCATCACAAATGCCCCTCTTGTCGACATTTCTTCCGGCGTCGAAAGCGCGCCAGGCATCAAGGATGTGGACAAGATCATCGCCTTCTGCAAAGCGGCTGAGCCATCATGACTATTCAGAACTCCCTCCGTTCCCAGCCTGACGCAAGCGGCCATTTCGGTTCCTTTGGAGGCCGCTATGTCGCTGAAACGTTGATGCCGCTGATCCTTGAGCTGGAAAAGGTCTACAAGGCAGCGCGGCAAGACCCGGCGTTCGAGAAGGAATTTGCTGACCTTCTCAAATATTATGTAGGACGGCCCAGTCCACTTTATTATGCCGAGCGCCTGACCGAAGCGCTGCGCGCTGAAGCGCCGCAGGACAAGGGCGCGAAAATCTATCTGAAGCGCGAGGAACTCAATCACACCGGCGCGCACAAGATCAACAACTGCATTGGCCAGGTGCTGCTCGCCCGCCGCATGGGCAAGCCCCGCGTGATCGCGGAAACCGGCGCAGGCCAGCATGGCGTGGCGACCGCGACCGTGGCGGCGCGCTTCGGCCTCCAATGCACCATCTTCATGGGCGCGAAGGACGTGGCGCGGCAGCAGCCCAATGTGTTCCGCATGAAGCTGCTGGGCGCGGAGGTGATCCCGGTGATGTCCGGCGCGCAGACGCTCAAGGACGCGATGAACGAAGCGCTGCG